>SKEG01000462.1_pt1 | contig 44045 bp, 36 predicted proteins | sample 4826631 | NCBI WGS metagenome assembly SKEG01 (sample SAMN11008815, study PRJNA524170) | human gut metagenome | biome: Human fecal sample; material: Feces; isolation source: fecal sample from pouch patient p26, p34, p50 | host: Homo sapiens | place: Israel: Tel-Aviv | collected 2016-11-02
AAGGATTAGTGTGGTGATGATGGCTTGAAGGATACACCTGTTCCCATGCCGAACACAGAAGTTAAGCTTCAACGCGCCGAAAGTAGTTGGGGGATCGCTCCCTGCGAGGATAGGGCATTGCCATGCACATCTAAACGAACTTTGGCACCTGGCATTGTGTGTCAGGGTTCGGATATTGGAGAGTTGTCCGAGAGGCCGAAGGAGCAGCATTGGAAATGCTGTATACGGGTTAAAGCCTGTATCAAGGGTTCGAATCCCTTACTCTCCGTTTCTTATGACCCATTAGTCAAGCGGTTAAGACACCAGCCTTTCACGCTGGTATCGTGGGTTCGAATCCCGCATGGGTCACTTATGGAGGATTAGCTCAGTTGGGAGAGCATCTGCCTTACAAGCAGAGGGTCACAGGTTCGAGCCCTGTATCCTCCATTGCAACTGAATAGTTGCATCCACAAGGATGGCTCGGTAGCTCAGTTGGTAGAGCAACGGATTGAAGCTCCGTGTGTCGGCGGTTCGATTCCGTCCCGCGCCACTTTATGGAGGAGTAGAGAAGTGGTTAAACGCGACGGTCTGTAAAACCGTTCCTTCGGGTTCGGCGGTTCGAATCCACCCTCCTCCATTATTATAGGGATATAGTTAAACGGTATAACTACGGTCTCCAAAACCGTCATTGTGGGTTCGATTCCTACTATCCCTGCTCAACTGAATATTTTGGCGGTATTGGTGAAGTTTGGTTAACACATCGGTTTGTGGGTCCGACATGCGTGGGTTCGAATCCCACATACCGCCCTTTTATCCAACAGTCTACCAAATGTTGGATAGTTTGAACGAAACGTTCAGGCACTATTTGGTGGTATAGCCAAGTGGTAAGGCACAGGTCTGCAAAACCTCGATCACCGGTTCAAATCCGGTTACCACCTTTTAGTAAAGACTTATGCCTCTGTGGCGGAATTGGCAGACGCGCTGGACTCAAAATCCAGTTCCCGTTGAGGGAGTGTGGGTTCGACCCCCACCGGAGGCATTAAATATTCAGTTATATATCTTTACTAAGCAGTCATCAGTTTTTACTGATGACTGTTTTTTTTGATTTTTAGGGTCTTTGTCAAAAATCTAGGGAGTTTCTTGATGGAGTTTGAAGCTGGTGAATCGATTATCCCGCCCGAAATGAATGCTGCCTATGACCACGATGAACACGCGCTGCCGTCAGTTCTCCACCGTCAACGAGCCAAGGAGCATGGAGAATGGGTCGGGTTCAATGCCAATTCCGTCTTTAACGATGGTTTGATGGTTAAACTGCTGGTTAATGACGGTCAGGTTCAATTCAAGGCCTTACCACTGGATTTGCGAGAACAGGATGCACGCGTTTTAAATCATGGCGTGCCGGTACCAGCTTCTCCAGCAATTGCGGATCGTATTGTTACTCGTCTCAACAAAATCAGTGCGCCATTTAATACTCGGCTTGTTTTTTAATCCATTAACCTATGCTTTGACAATTGAAGAAGCATGATCACGCATTTCACGTAATTAAGTCAACTGAATTAGCCCCAGAGTCGTGAAAAGTGATTCTGGGGTCTTTTGATGTCTTATTGTAATCAGCATAATATCCGAGATAAATTCTGTTGTCGCTCCTCAGATCTGATCCTTGCTATTTTGGGCTTTACCGATAATTGGAAAGGCCTTTGTTGCTTGTAGCGAAGAGTGATTAATCAGTAATCATCCGTGGCGCAGCAATTATTTGGGCAATCCGACATGGCGAAAATTCTTTTCTCTACAAATTGGGCTGGCTGATCATCGAAAAAGTCGTGGCTAGGCTTGCTTAGACTGAATTATGCAAAAAATTCTGCATAATAACATATGACGAAAATCTCATTACCTACTTTTTTCAAAAAAGCGATGTATAGTAGGTAAAAATCAATGTATATCAAGGGAGTGTAAAATTGTTTGTGTAAATTTAAAGGAGAAATTGAAAAAGGGAAAGCCCTCCCCGTATGATTGAACTGCTAAAACCAATCAGAATACGGAGGCTTTCCCCATGGAAGCTTCTATCAAATCACAAAGCCAAGCCGTTTATCAGGCAGATAGCGCAAATACATTAAGGTTTATGGCTTAATGTAGCAGGCTCGATGCTGCCGAGAAATCGGTCAGAATATAATCGCTCCCAATCAAGCGAGTTGGTAACTAGGGTAACTTTATCAAGGTTTTCAACCGCATCCTAAAAAGCAACTAGTCAATCGTCAGCCTGCTTTTGATCGAAATTACCAAAATCGGCAATAAAAACTGGCAATTTTGAGAAAATAAAAATTCTAGCTTTTGAAAACGATTAGCTGCCTTATAATCAATGCTAAAACTCAAAAGGCGATGAATTGATATGGAAGAAAACGAAAAGAAAATTCAGGATATATTAGCCAAGCTGGATGAAAAGCAGATCAACTATGAAATGCAGCGACATCCGGCAGTTGATCGCATTGACCAGATTGCAGATTTGAATCTGATCCATCCAGAAACGGCAGCCAAAAATCTTTTCCTGCGCGATGATAAGCATCAACACTATTACCTGGTGTCGATCATGCCGCAAAAGCGTGTGGATCTGAAAGCCTTTCGTAAAGAAATCGGAGCGCGGCATCTGAGTTTTGCCTCAGCTGAAGACATGGAGAAATATTTGGCTTTACGTCCAGGATCAGTGACGCCGATGGGAGCGCTGAATGATACTGAACATCAAGTGCAGGTTTACTTGGACCAAGATTTTCAAGGCGGCTTGATTGGGGTTCATGCCAATGCCAATACGGCGACCGTCTGGCTGGATGCGGACGTATTGAGCGCATTTTTAATTATGTCTAGCCGGAAATCCCGTGACTTTAGTCATGGGATGGATAGGCTTCCTTAAGACGTTCTTTTTGAAGTGCATTGTATTTCTTTTCTTTAGTCATTAAGAACACCGCAATCGTTATAGTCATTAGCTGATGATATAATCCAATTAAAGGAGGTGAAAAAATGAAGTCAATGGCACAATTGGAATACCATTATGGATTGAAGGTTCGCATCTATCCAAGCGATTACCAGAAACAAATAATCAAGGTTAACAGCGATGCCAGTCGTTTCGTCTATAATGAGATGGTTGCGATCGGTAAAGAACTCTGGCAATTAAACCGGGTAAAACTGTCAATTGATACGGTTCAAGATCGGATCCAACAGCTAAAGCTTCGTCAAAACGCTAAGCAGATGTCAAATCATTTCCAGTTTTTAGAAGATAAGCGCATTGACAGTCTTGCTAAGGCTAATGCCATTCAAAACTATCACAAGGCTTGGAACGCTTTTCGCAAGGTTCATGAAGCCGGTGTGCCAAAATTTCATCGTAAAAGCTATGCCTGGCGATACCAGACGAACTGTCAATATCCAAAGCAAAAGACGGCCCGGCTAGACAACGGTACCGTCTGCTTTGAAGACCGCAAACATATTGTGGTGCCTAAACTAGGACGTTTGTGGATCAAAGGCGCTCAGCAGCGACTATTGGATCATCAAGGCGAAACACGCATTGGTACGGTAACCATTTCCAAAGATGCTGCCGATCGATTCTTTTTGTCGCTGCAATTAGGCTCCGATACACCGTTTGTTTCTAAGCTTAGCCGCACTAATCGGCAAATTGGCATTGACCTAAACACAGAAAACTTTCTGACTGCCAGTGATGGTCGAACTATCGCTAACCCACGCTACTATCGAACAATCAAGGGAAAATTAGCTAAAGCACAGCGCACTCTTTCACGCCGCCAGCGCCGGGCTAAAAAAGAGCAGCGTTCTTTGCGAGAAAGCAAAAACTACCAGAAGCAGCGCTTGTTAGTCGCTAAGATTCATGCACGAGTATTTGACCGCCGCCATGATTTTCTCCAACGCACGTCTACAGCACTGATCAAGAACCAAGATCTCGTTGTAGCCGAAGAATTGAGGAGTAAGAATCTGCTAAAAAATCATGCCTTGGCAATGAGCATCAGTGATGTTGGCTGGCGGTCTTTCTTGGGTATGTTGTCATACAAAGCTGACCTCTATGACCGTCAATTTATCACGGTCAGCCCTAAAAACACGACCCAAACCTGTCATGACTGTGGTTTTGTAATGGGAAGTGCCGGGACCGAAAAGCTGACACTGGCAGATCGTGAATGGATATGTCCACGGTGCCATGTTCATCATATCCGTGATTACAATGCAGCACTGAATATTCTAGAAAAAGGACTCCAGAAACAACAAAAAGCCTAGTCAAAAAGCTAGGCTCATTCCTATGGCAACCTGGGAATGTAAAAGGCATTGGTAATTAGATGATCACTGCTCAAGCAACTGCGGCTGTTTGAGTAAATCGTCCGTATCTATGCAAATTGTGGTTCGGATACTCAATACTGGGGTGTTTGCCCACAAGCCATCGACTTTAGCTGATGGTGGTTGACCAGAGTATGGCTGTCGGGTCGCTTATGCTGCCATCTAACAATGTAAATTAATCAAGAAGCATCATGGCTGAGTCTGGTATGAATGAAATAGCGTCTGCGGCAAGTTGGCTTTGGGCATCTGGATTTAGCAATGATAAGATGGTCGGCAGTGGTTAACGATTCAGCTTGGTATGTTTGGTCTTATTCAAATAACCAGATTTAGTGCGGTAATCTGAGCCATTATGATTAGGCATGACACGGATGAACATAGCGGCTTGGCAGTTACTGTCAATTATTTAACGAAATGTCAGACAGCCAAACGCAATGGCGATCATCAGTTTAAGAGATTAGGGGATTTTTTGCTTAAATTACGGTATCATTAGACTAAAGCCTTTTACGAAAGAAGGTTGTCGTTATGCCGCATAAAGCCGCTGATCCAGAAATCATTAAAGTTCTGCTGAAGCAAGAAATCATCCGTTTGGGGATTCAAAATAATCCCAGCCGCACCGTTTATCAAGATCGCTATCATCGTGGTGAGGCACCTTCGCCAAACAGTGCCATGCAGATCACTAAAATGTCTTGGAGCGATTTGATGCATGACCTGGGATTTAGCTATGATGCCAAGAAAAACATTGCGCAAAATGGTAAAAAGGGAGCCAGCAAGCATCTCGGTGCCAAGCAGTCCATTCGTTTGGCAGACCCGCAGACATGTGAGCAGGTCGTAAATGGGGCCTTAGAACTTATGCGTCGCGAAAAGCTCTATAATGTAAAGGATTTTCGTCTGCGCTGCCGACCGGTTCTGGGCGTCAGCTACGATTCGCTGATGCGCTATGGCTTTTCTTTTGAGGAACTCAAGAAACGTTATGCTGCCAAATACGGTGAAAGCATTCGCAAAACCAGTCGTTGGAGCCGGTATTCCAATGCCGATCTGACGTTTTTGGTAATCGACTATATGAAGGCGCACGAACTGAATGGACTTCATCAATACTCGACTTATCTAAACCTGCATAATGATGCCATGCCCGCGACGGAAACCTTAAAAAAACGTCTGCAGCTGTCTTATTCTGAGTTGAATCGACTTTTGAAGATTCTGCTGCAGTAACGCTGCCGGATATAAATTGCGGATATTTTGCGTTGGCTGCGTAAATCGTAAATATGTTCAGCAATCTTCATGTTGACGAATCATGAGGATTGTTTTTATTTTTAAATGCGGATATCTGAATAAAAAACTTGCCAAAACCGCAACTTGAAATTCTATGATTGCAGCAGCATAATAATAACTTTTATGAAAATCAACTCGTCTGCAAAATCGTTCACGAATTTCAATAGGGTGAAAATCTAAAATAGCAACGATTGCACAACTGCTGACTGATCCGCTGTAAACAGATTTGTTTAGGAAAACCTTGCTCATGATTTAACTTTTTTGTTGGTTAAGCCAAAAATCGTTTTCATTGTGTTTACATTGGTGGAATTAATTTACTTTTCGATGATGTTCGTTTAGAATTATCTCAACAATTTGATGGTTAATTCACAATCTTTAGGAGGCAATAATTATGGCAAAAGTTGCATTAGTTACCGGTGCAGGTCAAGGGATTGGTAAGGCAATCGCTGAACGTTTGGCTAAAGATGGTTTTTCAGTCGTCGTTGTTGCTCGCCACATGGACGCACTGCAAAAAGTAGTTGAAGGCATCAAGGCAACTGGCGGTGAAGCTTTTGCCGTTACGGCCGATGTTTCTAAACGCGATGAAGTCTTTGCAGCTGTTGACCAAGCCGTTGAACACTACGGCGACTTCAATGTTATGGTTAACAATGCGGGGGTTGCTCCAACGACGCCAATTGACACTGTAACGCCTGAAGATCTGCGAAAGGTTTACAGCATCAACGTTGGTGGTACGATCTGGGGCGTTCAGGCTGCTCATGCCGCATTTAAGAGGCTTGGCCACCCAGGCAAGATCATCAACGCTACTTCCCAAGCCGGTGTCGTTGGGAACCCTAACCTGACCGTATACTCCAGCTCCAAGTTTGCCATTCGTGGGATCACGCAGGTTACGGCTCGTGAACTGGCTGAAGAAGGCACGACGGTTAACGCATACGCACCTGGGATTGTGAAGACGCCAATGATGATGGACATTGCTCACCAAGTCGGCAAGAATGCAGGCAAGAGCGATGAATGGGGCATGCAGACGTTTGCTAAGGACATTGCGCTGAAACGCCTGTCTGAACCTGAGGACGTTGCTAATGCCGTTGCCTTCCTGGCTGGTCCAGATTCTGACTACATTACTGGTCAAACTCTGGAAGTCGATGGCGGGATGCAGTTCCACTAAAATAAGTTCATATAAAAAGATCTCATCGCGAGTTTCGGTGAGATCTTTTTTATTTAGCGCGGTTTCGGCTTTGGACTGCGGGGTGTGTCTTTGATTAAGGATTTTGGGGATTATGGTCGTTTGCAATCGTTCCTTGGCGTTAGGCGATTGTGGCTTCCTTAATTATTGATTCATTGATTTGGTCTGAATTGCGCCCTTTCCTGCCGATTCATGCTTTGGCTTGCAATCAATGTGGCGCTTTTGTTTGCAATCACCGTCTCGTCGCGGTTGGTGCTGCTCTTTGCAATCAACGCCCTCCAATTGCAGTAGAGCTAATTTGCGTGCGGTGCCGCCAGCATAGCCAGTCAGGCGACCGTCACTGCCAATAACGCGATGACAGGGCACCAAAATCAAAATCGGGTTGTGGGCAACGGCGCCACCGACTGCCCGCGCGGTTCCTTTTGAAATATTTTGATTTGGCGCGGCTTTTTGTCCCAGTTCCTGATAGGTGATGGTGCTGCCAGCGGGGACCTCCTGCAATCCGCTTAGAATGCGCTGTCGATAAGGGGTAGTTTCTAAGGCGAGCGGAATGGCATGCGGGTCGGGATCCTGTTTTGCGAAATACTGATCGAGCCAGGCCGTTGTGCGTTTAATGATTGAATTTTCACCAACGGCAATTTCGTCTAATGCGTAGTCGGCACCAAAGTATTTTTGGTCGTTGAACCAGAGACCATGCAAGGCTGCGTCATCGGCCAGCATCGTCATGGTACCTAATGGGGAATGATATTCGTGTTTCAGCATTTTAGAGTGCTCCTTTCAAAATTGGTAGTGGCAGCCGTAAATTTATGGATATTTATAAATTTTTGTTGAAAGCGGTTTTAACGTCAATTAATTAGAAAAAATAACATCAGACTTAATAATCTTTAACAATCAGCACGGCAAAAACAATTAAATAATAAGTACCAGCTAGGATAGAATGTTCTCTTCTTAAAATTAAAAGTTTATTAAAAGTAAACTGTGCGATATACTATATTTTAATATTTAATGTTTTAAGAGGAAAGAGGAGAACAAGATGTGTGGATTTTTAGCCGCTGGTTCCAGTGAGTTTGCACCCAAGGCTTTTGCGGATGCCTTGGCTAAGCTGAACGATCGTGGACCTGATATGACCCGGACGATTTCAATGGATGACAAGGTCTTTGGCTTTAATCGCCTGGCCATCATGGACCTGTCTGAGCGGGGGATGCAGCCTTTCGTAAGTGATGACTGCATCTTGATCTGCAATGGCGAAATATACAACTATTATGCATTGGAAAAGAACTTGGCCCCAGAGTATGAGTTTGTCAGCAACAGTGACTGCGAAGTCTTGATTCCACTCTATAAGAAATATGGCCTGGATACAATGTGCAAGATGCTGGACGCGGAATTTGCCTTTGTCTTATACGACCAAACCACTAAGCGCGTTGTTGCTGCCCGCGACCCAGTTGGTATTCGACCAATGTTTTATGGTTATACCAAAGGCGAGCATAAGATGGCATTTGCCTCAACTGCCAAGGCGCTGATGGATCTTTGCGATGAGATCTATCCATTCCCGCCAGGATACTACTATGATGGCGAAAAGTTTGTCTGCTACCATGACGCTACGACGGTTCAGAAGATGCGGACCGACGATTTTGCCACGGCAGCCAGCACGCTGCGCGAAAAATTGGTTGAAGCCGTTCGTAAGCGCCTAAACTCTGATGCGCCAGTTGGCTACCTGCTGTCTGGTGGCCTGGACTCATCCTTGGTCTGCTCGATTGCTACCAAGCTTTTGGGCAAACCGATTCGGACCTTTGCAATTGGGATGGACCGCAACCCGATCGACCTTAAGTACGCGCGTGAGGTTGCTGACTATCTGGGAACTGACCATACCGAATTTATCATGACGCGAGAAGACGTGCTCAACGCCTTGCATGAGGTTATCTACCAGCTGGAAACCTGGGACATTACGACGATTCGGGCCTCAATCGGGATGTACCTGCTTTGCAAGAACATTCATGAAAACACTGATTTGAAGGTAATCTTAACCGGTGAATGTTCTGATGAGCTGTTTGGCTACAAGTACACGGACTTTGCTCCCAACGCGGAAGAATTCCAAAAAGAATCATTGAAGCGGGTGCACGAGCTTTACATGTACGATGTTTTGCGGGCTGACCGCTGCATTTCTTCCAACTCTTTGGAAGGTCGGGTACCATTTGCGGACCTTGACTTTGTCGAATATGCGCTGTCAACTGATCCAGAACTGAAGATGAACCACTATCACAAGGGCAAGTATCTGCTGCGGCAAGCATTTGCTGGACAGGGATATCTGCCAGACGACATCATCATGCGGGAAAAGGCGGCCTTTAGCGATGCGGTTGGTCACTCATTGGTTGACGACTTGAAGGACTACGCCGAAACGCTCTACACTGATGAAGACATGGCCAACGCCAAGGAAAAGTATCCATACTGCACGCCATTTACCAAAGAGTCGTTGCTGTATCGTGATATTTTTGAGGAATATTTCCCGGGAAAAGCAAAATGGATCAAGGACTTCTGGATGCCAAACAAGGAATGGGAGAACTGTGACGTTGACGATCCAAGCGCACGGGTCCTCAAGAACTATGGTGCCAGTGGTGAATAAAGCAGATTACCGTAATAGATAAAAGCGTCATCTCAGACGGGGCTTGTCATAACAGCCTTGCATCTTGAGGTGGCGCTTTTAGATTACGATTAAGATTTTGGTTGGCCTGGCTTGGGAAATTTGGCTATTAAAGCAAGGAAATTCTTCCATCGATTAACCTTCAGCAGCGGAATGCCTAGGATTTAATCGAAGAATTGGGCTTCTCGCTAAAATTGATGTCGTTAAACAGCAGCCGCATCTCTGCTGGGATGAAATCAGTGACTTTGGCCGCCAGCTGTTGAGGACTTGTCTGCATCTCCTCGTCAAACCAGGTCAGCAGTCCATTGTAGATGCCGCCAATCCATTGTAGATGCCGCCAATATGGTAGGCCGCCTGTCAGCAAATGACACTACCTTGATCGTGATGCTGGTGGGGATTTCTTCTGGGATCAGCTTGCTGGGGAATATCTGGCTGGCCGGAATCTTCATGATGCTGTTCTTCCCAATGAATCTGTGGCTGGTTGCCATTCTGCTCATGCTGATTTGGCTGGCTGGACAACAGATCAGCAACCGTTTTGAAAAAAATGCGCCAGCCAATGAAAGCAGGTAGGGTGGCTGATGATCGTGATTAGTAATTGGCTGTTGGTGTGTCAGCTCTGAGAATGATATGTGAAAATAGCGCTATAGCAGATGTAAGACCTGCTATAGCGCTATTTGTCTTATTTTACTTATCTTGGTCAAGCAGCTCGAATGAATGCTTTTCCTTACCGATCTGCTTCCAGATATCAATGATCAAAACATCCATAATCAAGGCGCCAATGATAAACAAAACATATGAATACTTGGTCCCCATGGCAGTCTGAACAACGGTGCTTTGGTGAGGCATCTGCGCAGCAGTAATTGCCAGAATCGTGGAGACACAGGCGGTTCCGATTGAGCCGGCATACTGCTGCAGTGTACTGAACAGGGCATTGCCGTCACCAACCAGCTGCGGTTTTAGATGCTGCAGTCCATAGGTCATGACGTTGTTGAACAGAAAGCCGAAACCGACCATGTAGACCGCGTAAAAGATCGTCAGCGACCACATTGAGAGATGGCTGCTGAATGCATACATCAAGATCACGGCCAGGTTGGTAAAAAGCGCGCCAAAGATCAGCGGCTTCTTGATTCCTGATTGATCCAGCAGGCGGCCAGTCAGCGGCAGTAGGACAGCTGAGATCAGTGCCCCGAGCAAGAGCATCAGACCAGCGACAAAAGAATTCTGGTGCAGCGTTAATTGAGCACAGTTTGGCAAAAGGAACGTCATCCCGATTTGAATGAATTGAACCATGAAATACAGCAATAGACAGGGCAGATAGATCGGGTCAGCAAAGACATTGGTATTGACCAGCGGGTGTTTGCGATGCGAGGTCAGGTAGCCGAATATAATCAAGGCAGCCAGTGCGATAATGACGTTTCCGTAAAAGGCCGGTGAGCCAAAGCCGCTGGTACCAACGCTGTTCAGCCCCATTTCCAGGCAGATGAAGCCAATGGCAACCAGCAGATACTGCAGAAACTGGAAATGGATGGTGGTTGGCTGATTGATCTGCTGAATGTTGGCAATCCCGATCAGGCCTAAAATGATCCCAATTGGCAGGATGATCCAAAAAATTACGCGCCAGTTGATGAATTGATTAACCAGGCCGCCATAAGTTGGTCCTAAAGAAGGTGCCAGCCCGATTACCATTCCACCCAGGCCGGCGTAGGTTCCCTGCATGGCAAATGGAATCTGCTGCATAATGACGAAAAACAGCAGCGGCATTGCCAGCCCAGTACTGATCCCTTGAATCAAACGGCCTAACAACAGCATCCACAGCTGAGGCGCCAGGGCACAAAGCAGACCGCCAGTGATAAATGCCAGAGTAGATGCAACAACCAAGCTGCGCAGTTTAAAGCGACGCTGCAGAAAGGCTGCCAGGACAACGGTTAGGGCGACGGTCAGCAGATAGCCGGTCGTGACCCATTGAACGGCATTTAGACTTTGGTGAAAATCACGCATCAAAGTTGGAAACGTAACATTCATTGAGGTTTCAACCAAGACACCGCAAAATGCCAGGCCAGCAATGCCAATAATTGACAGATTGTTTTTCTTGGTAACCTGATGTTCGTTCGTTTGCTCCATAAAAATCAAATTCCCCTTTCTCAAATAAAAAAACTGACACTGGGAAGGCAAAAATGCTTTTCCTAGTGTCAGTCTGACTTACGGATATACAAGCGAAAGTTATATCTTAACTATACCACTTTCAAAAATTTTTCGTAAATTAGAAAATTATGATAATTAGGACTCAAACCGGTCAAATGTCTTGCCCAAGCAGGTTATGAGCGAATGGGACATAACGCCTGGCTGGATTGACAATAACCTCGTAAAGATTTGCTAGACGCGTTGGGAGGCTCCGGTTGTCGCGTCCAGTCTTGAGCCATCATTCGGCGTAAAGTGCATCAATGGGCCATCAATCTGCGCGTCATAGTCGATTGCGACGTCCAGACCATTGAAAAACCAGTAGTCAAAGGCCTGAATATAGTAATGAATGCCATCGATGACTTGATCAACGACGGGGTCAACGGGATGATCACAGCGGCCGATGCCTTGTGAAAAACCTTGATGGGCATTGGTTTCGCCATAGCCTTTGCCAAACAGTTTGATGCCGTTGCCAGGCTTAAGATGCATTTCGTTTTGAAACCATTCGCTGGCTTGCGGGGTCATGGTAATCTTGGTTAATTTCTTTTCAGTCATAAGAAAGCGCCTTCCTTAAAATGTTTGCCTTTAGCCTAACATGATACCAGCAGTTTGTCGCCTGGCTTGCTTGATAAATCGTAAATTTGATTAAAAAGTTGGTTGCTTGGATTTTACAGCAGTAATTTTTTAATAACCGACCCCATTTTTTTAAAGTTTTGCTAAAATAGGGTGTTGAAGAAACAACCACCGAGATCTGCATTCCTGAACAGGCGGCTGATCTTTTTTGATTGCGTGCTATTTTAATTCCACTGACTGGCAGCGCGCGATCGATGTCTAAGTGATGAGTCAGCATCAAGACATTGGTTGAAGGGGGAAAAATTATGGCTGAAAAGCAAGCCAAACTATTGAAAATGCTGAGTGAGGGATCATTAAACGAGCGGATGTTTAATGCCAGCTTTGGTCTGCGCCTGGAAGAGCACCGGATTTTAACCAATGGCCGGGCCAGTCGCTACGAATATCCCAAGAACCTCAGCTCACGCAAAACCAATCCATATCTTTTGAGCGGCTTTTCCGATAATTTAATGGAATTTACCACGCCAATCGTCAGAGGGAGCAAGGCCACCTGTCAACAGTTAAAGGTCTTAGAACAGATCGTTGACAGTCAGCTGCATGAAGACGAACGGATCTGGCCATTGAGTCTGGCACCAGCGCCGGAGTATCAGCACGATCTGGAATTTGTCGGCAACAATTGCTCACAGCCATGGAACAAGGAATACACCAACTACCTGCGCGAAAAATATGGCATTAAGCGGATGATACTAGGGGGCGCGCACATTGGCTTTAACCTGGACCAGGAGCTGCTTGACGCATTATACGATCAAAGCTTTAAGGATGATTTTGCTACTCAGGCTGATTTCCAAAACGCGGTCTACTTTAAGATGGCCCAGTGCTTCTGTCTATGGCGGTGGCTGTTTACCTATCTGTATGGTGCCAGTCCGGTTTCAGAAGCCGTTGAACACGATATGCCAGAACACATTAACCTACCAGTGCGCAGTTTCCGTAACAGCACCTATGGCTATGACAATCTGCCAGATGAGCGGCCTAGTTATGAAAGCCTGGACAGTTTTGTTGATCAGGTCTCGAAATTTTTGGAAGATGGCACTTACTATGGTCCGCAAGAATTCTTTGGTCCGGTTCGGCTGCACGGTAAGCATGATGATGACAGTCTGCGCCAGATCGTCAAAGATGGGATTCAATTTATCAGTTTTCGTTCGTTTGATCTGGATCCATTTGCTAAAGGCGGGATCAGTGAAGATACGCTGAATTTCTTAGAGCTGTTTATGATTTACACGTTGGTTTCGCCAATGCCGGAAAACCTTAGTGAAAAACTAAACCAGGCAATTGAGCGCAATAATGAGGTCGCTTTGCAGGCACCAGATGAACAAACCGACTGGATGCGCAATGAGGCTATGGATTTGATTGAGCGCTTGAGTCAATTCTGCGATCAATTTAATGCACCGCGCGAATACAAGCTGGCCTTGAGTTTCGTTAAGCGGCGGGTAGAAGATCCAACGCTGACGATCGGTGGCCAGGTAGCGGAAAAACTGGCGAAGGGTGACCTGTTGAGTTTTGGCCTTAAGATTGCCAATGACCGCTATACCAGTTTCGTACGCTCGCCACATTCATTGCAGGCGTTGGCTGGCCAGTATTCCGACAGTGTTCAAAAATTGATTAAGATTGCCATCATGAGCGGGGTCCACGTTGATTTTGAAAATCCCTTAAAGCTCAGTGTCGGTAATCGGGTTGAAACTTTTGACGCGCAGGCTGATCTTGATCTTTCCCGCGGTGCTTTGGATTACTTGTTGAACCTGTTCCCAGAATTAGAAGGCAATTTAGCTGAATAGCAAAAAGCAGTTGGGAGGCGCGCCCTGAATAGGGAAGCGCCTTTTTACGTCATGGTGGCTGTATTGATTCTTAACGACGAAAGGACGATGGATTTTGCGTAAGCTTGGAATTATTGGACTTGGCAATGTTGGCGCGCTGCTGGCCAATTTGCTAGTGGCACGGCAGATTGTTGATGAGCTGGTTTTGATTGACACCAACAGTGATCTGGCAGTCGGATTGCAAAATGATCTGCTTGATGGTATGTCGGCACTGGCAGTTCAGCCAACGATTAAAGTACAGGATTACGCGGCGCTCAAGGATGCAGATGCCGTTGTCTTGGCAATTGGTAATGCGGAATTGTTAAAAGAGCAACGATTTGCCGAATTGACCGATGTCGGGAAGATGATGCGCCAGATTGCACCGCAGATCAAGCAGAGCGGCTTTAGCGGGGTACTGCTCAACCTGGCTAATCCCAACGAGGCAGCCACGGCCTATCTGCAATATTTAACGGAACTGCCGCGGCCAAAAGTAATCGGGCTGGGAACGGTTCTGGATACCGCGCGCCTGCATCGAGCAATTGCCGATCAGGTCCATGTCGCGCCCAGTGCGGTGACTGGCTTTGTCTATGGTCAGCATGATGGTGAGGCCGTGCCAATCTGGTCAACGTTTCGCATCAATGGCCAACCATTGGAAAAGCCGGTAATGGGGCAAAAAATCGACCCACACCAAAGCGAGATTCAGGCTAAACTGAATGGCTGGTATGCAATCAAAGGTCAAGGCCAAGACGTCAGTGGGATGGCATTATGGACGATGCGGATTTTGCAGGTAGTCTTGTCAGATGAACAGGTCAGTTTTCCCGTGGCGCTTTATCAGCCGCAGTATCAAAGTTATCTGAGTTTTGCCGCGCAGCTTGGTCGACAGGGCGTTGGCAACTATACGCTTTTGCCATTACGACCATTGGAGGAAGATCAGCTCAAAGTCGCGGCCCAAAACATTCAAGATCAGTTAAACATCTTGCTGGAACTGCCAACTGAGGACTAGGTTAGGGCGTTTCGTTAATTGATTATCCTAAATTTAGATTGTCGATTTTGCTGATAAAAGTCGATCCATCGTTTTAGTCGGTCGTATCAATCAAAAAGATCATCACGGTCGCGTTAGGCTCGGGATGATCTTTTTAGTTTGTAGGCACAATTGAAGATTGGCGCAGACAGTAAATACGCATACTAGCGTGGTTGTTTGAGGTGAGTTTGCCAGAGTGTGTCTAATTTAGCGGTACTGTCGGCGAGCTGGTGCATGGTAATGGTTCATAAATTTCATCAAGTCGTCAAATGAATGGGCGAAATGGATCGCGTCCAGGTATGACTGTTCCAAAAAGCCAGTGTCGTGCATGCGTCGCAACATATTACGCAGGGGGTCATAAAAGCCGTTGACGTTATAAAGCGCGGTTGGTTTAGCGTTATCGCCTAAGGACATCCATGAAAAGGCCTCGCTGATTTCTTCCAGCGTGCCGATTCCACCGGGCAGCGCCACCAGTCCATTCGCAAGATCCATCATCAGATCCTTGCGCACGTCCATGTTAGAAACGATTTTAAGATCCTTAACGCGGTCCAGTGCGGTTTGGCGTTCATATAGCTGTCTGGTAATGACGCCATGAACTTTGCCGCCATTATCCAGCACGGCATTGGCAATCACGCCCATGGTTCCGTATTTGCCACCGCCATAGACCAGTTCAATGCCATTTTGCGCCATCTTTTTGCCAAACGCTGCGGCCCTTGCTTGGTAGATGGGATCATTGCCTAGATGCGCGCCACAGTAAACGGCTAAACTCTTAATCATCAAATCGCTTCTTTCCATTTGGTTTATTTTAATTTTAAACCGATTGATCCATTGTTGCTGATGTTTTATCAAGGATGAGAATCGGTCAGCAGTTTTAACTGCATCGCACCGGTTGTCGACGAACAGACACTGGTGGAAACAACTGCTTTGAGGACTCCTTATCATGTGTCGAACACTCGTCAGCCACATTTGCCATTGAAATCGCCACAGCCTTTGGAAAATCAGGAGGCCCACCGAACTCATCAGCTGCCATGAAACCGGCTTAAGCCAAATCGTTCTAACCTCATCTTACCAGCGCCCAGACCGGCCTCAATTAATCAAACCAGTGCCATCGCTAAGACTGAAGGCAATAAAAAAACGGCGTCCGTCGCGGAACGTCGTGAATTAGACATAACGTAATCGAATTAATTATTGCACGGTTGAATATAGTATACTTGGTCATCGGCTTCATCGATCAGCTTGGCGGGGCGCTGTTCATTGGCTTGGATCGTAATGTGATAGCCAAACTTATCCAAGTAGACGAGTTGCTCAGTGCTGACCTGCTGAACGGTAGCCGGAATCAATTGGTTGTCGATTCCCAGCTTGAGTTCTGGCGAGATCGTAATAATGTGTGAACGGTCACGCTCTTCATCATAGTATTTCCAGGTACCGGCATAGAAAACGGGCAAGGCCGCGACGGGATGATTCTGTTTCTTAGATCGGCTGAAACCAAACGAACTGGTGATTCCAGCCATTAGTCCCGCACCGAAAAGCAACATTCCTTTTTTCTTCATTCTGCTCAATCCCCTTCAATTTAACTTGATTTTTCATTTGATTATAAATTTACGATTTTAATTATACACAGCTTTGTGTTATAGAAAGATTTCATTTCTGTTAAAAACTGAAAATAATTGTTAGAATGAAACGTAGCAATTGTAAAGGAGTGATCGAATTGCTAAAATTGGGGATTATTGGAACTAACATTATTACTGATCAAATGCTTGACGCGGCTAAAACCACGGGCAAGTACGAACTGACGGCGGTTTACTCGCGAACTGAGGAACATGCTGAAAAGTTCGGCAAGCCATATGGAGCCACGCAGTTTTTTGACAGTTTGGAAGATTTCTTTGATGAAGGCGACTTTGACGTGGTCTACGTTGCCTCACCAAACAGCCTGCACTATGAACAGGTTCGCTTAGCAATCGAAAATGACAAATTCGTAATTGTTGAAAAGCCTGCCTTTGTCAACCCAAACGAATTTGAGGGCATTGAATCGCTTTTGGCAGCCCACCCAAAGGCCCGTGTCGTTGAAGCTGCTCGTCACATTCACACGGGTCTTTTCCATGCGGCTGAAGAACAGCTCAAGCAGATGCCGGTTATTCAAGGTGCCAACATTACGGTAATGAAGTATTCTTCTCGCTATGACAAGGTAGTTGCCGGCGACAAGCCATATCCAAACATCTTCACGGCTGAATTTGCCGGTGGGGCATTGATGGACCTGGGTGTTTACGCTGTTTACGGTGCCGTTACTCTGTTTGGCGTTCCGGACAGTGTCGTGCTGTTCCCAACGATGGTCGCAAGCGGTGTTGATGGGATGGACACCGCCATTTTGAAGTATGACAAGTTTGCCGTAACGCTGAACTTTGGTAAGACGGCCAACTCGCATCTGGTTTCTGAAGTGTACGGTCTTAAGGATACGCTGGTCTTTGACTCAATCTTTGACACGACCAAAGTAACCTACTATGACAGTGAAAAGCAGGCCCACCCACTGGAAGCCAAATTTTATGAAAACTCAATGGTTGATGAGCTTAACGATTTTGCTGATCTGTTCAATGATCCGGAAAATCCAGAACAACAGGCTAAATATCGTCGCTGGTTCGATCTGGCGCGCAAGGTCAACACGGTAATGTATGATCTGCGTCGCTCGGCTGAATTGACTTTCCCAGCTGACGATAATCGCTAGACATCAACTGACTAAATTAAAGGATGGATATCTGTTGATCGAACAATTTCAACAACTTTTTGATGAAAAAGGTTTCCAGCAGCCAACGCAGATTCAGACCGCGGTTGCTGAAACCCTAGCTTCTGGAAAATCAGTCTTAGGCATCGCGCCAACTGGTTCTGGCAAGACACTGGCATTTGCCTGGCCGCTCTTGCCTAAAGTTGAGCCCGGTGCCGGCGTTCAGATTCTGATTTTGGAACCATCACAGGAACTGGCAATTCAAACGACGGCAGTTTTACGCGAATGGGCCAATCTGATCGGGGTCAAGGTGCGCTCACTGACTGGTGGTGCCAATCTGCGGCGGCAAGTGGCAATGCTTAAAAAACAGCACCCAGATGTCGTTGTCGGGACGCCGGGACGCGTGCTGCATATGCTGGACAATCGCGATTTGAAGCTTGACCGGCTGAAGACGCTGGTGATTGATGAAGCCGATGATCTGTTGCGCGATGATACGCAGGCGGTGGTCGAAGATATTGAACGCGCCACACCACTCAACGCGCAATTGGCCTTTTTCTCGGCAACAAGTTCGGCAGCCTTTGATCAGCTCAGCGTCATGTTTGGCCGCGACATCATCACTTATGACGTTCGTGAAACGGATCAAAGCCGTGGACCGGTTCGGCATGGCTTGGTCTATGCACGAACGATGAGTCAAAAAACGGCAATGCTTAATCGGTTAAGTCACACCAAGGATTTTCGGGCGTTGGTCTTCTTTGACAGTATCAAGACGCTGCACTACGCGGCCAGTCGCTTGAAGCATGAGCACGTCGCTTCGGCAACTCTAGGCGGCAAGCAGCGGCAAACAGAACGTGAAACGGCACTGCGTCAATTCCGCAAGCGTCAGTTAAAGCTGCTTTTGACCACTGATGTCGCCGCGCGGGGGTTGGACATTCCCAAACTGCCAGCCGTGATCAATTTCGAACTGCCTACCACTGTCGATCAGTACGTGCATCGAACTGGCCGAACGGGACGGCAGGGGGAGCCCGGCTTGGTAATCAACCTGGGCAGTGATCATGATTTTCGTGATCTGAAAAAGCTACTGGCCGATACCGACTATCAGTTTACGGAATTGACGGTTGGTGAAAAAGCCGTCACCGATGAAAAACCGGCCGATGGAGCAGCCAAAATGCCGGTGCGTAAAGAAGCTAGCCGTGCGATTCAAAAGGAACAGCGTGAAAGCAAGCGTGAGGTTAAAAAGAGCATTCACAATACGCTGGATGGCTTTTCGATGCCGGCTAAGCGCAAAAACCGCAAGAAGAATCGCAAAAACAAGGGAATTCGTCTCAAGCACCGTCGCATGGCGGAAAAACAATCTGATCAATAGTCTTGGCGCTGATGGATATTGATTAAGTAAGTGAAATCTCGGTTCCGCCTGGCTATCTCTGTCTGATAGGGGTGGCATCGTTTCAAATACAAGGCATGCTTGATACAGATTCAACATTAAAGAGATATTGTTGACTTTACGATTGAACATAAATGTGCGACAATATTTCTTGTTGCGGTCCCATAGCATAATTGGATAGTGCATCCGCCTCCTAAGCGGTCGATTCCGGTTCGAATCCGGATGGGATCATTTAATTTAACTTAATGCAGGTCTTCAGCAAGTCGCCATCCTTAATTGGGTAGCGGCTTGTTTTACGTTGAAGACTTAAATTTTTCGCCAAAAGTTAGGGAAACGATATCGGTAATTTTTGAAGCCTTATCTATATTTCGGTTAAATGTGTAATGGATGAGAAATTACGTTGCACATTGTAAATAAAAAAGCGTGATAGCAGATCTGGTAAAATCTGGGATCACGCGATGCTGTTTGGTTTAGGAGCCGAATCTTCTCTTGGGAATTAGGGACCCCGGCTTCAAAGTCAGTGCTTGGTGATTAGGCTCAGCTTGTAGTTGTCAGTCAGATCGATCCGTAAGTTTGGCAATACCGGGCTTAGCGATTGGCGATTTTGTCGTTGGACTTAAAGATCAGCCACTTGGAAAAGATATAGTTGGCAATCACGACGACGACATTGTCCAAAATCTTAACGACCAACTGTTGGATGGCGGAGTCAAAGCCTAAAAGCGTCACCCCGACGTACATAAAGACGATATCAATCAAAAGCGTCAAGGCACGATAGAAGTAGAACTTGATAAACTCCACGATAAAAGCACGGAACGTCGTATAGTGCGAGCCAAAGACCCAGACCTTGTTCGTTAAATAAGCGACCAGAACGGAAACAAACCAGGCAATAATGTTGGCAAGTTGGTAGTTCCAGTGAATGCCGGAACTGAGCCATTGGAACACGCCGATATTGACGATGGTTGTCACCACGCCCCAAAACAGGTAGGCAATGACGCTTTTATATTTATTCCATAATTCAGTCATTAGTCTTGAGCTGCCTTTTCTACCAACTGCTTGGCAAATGCATCCAGCTTGGTGATATCGTCTTGATCTGGCTCCAGGTTGATGTGAACGTTGTCAGCACCCTTAACGGCACCGGTTTGTTCAAAGGCCTCGCCAAACTTGTCAACAGCCAGGCAGAAGAAGTCTTCATAAAAAGTATCGCCTGAGCCGGCCACGCCATAAACCTTGCCGCTCAGATCTTCTTCCTTTAAGTCATCGAAAAAGTCCAGGCCTTCATCGGGCAGGGCACCTTCGTCATAAGTGTATGGGCAGACGACGCAAATGTCGACGTCTTCAAAATCAGCCGCGTCGGCCATCGTCATTTCGGTTTCTTCAACTTCAACGCCTTGGTTTTCCAAAGCTTCGGTAATAATATCGGCAACGTCTTCATTGTTGCCAGTAATCGTGGCATATACGACCAATGCTTTTGCCATTGTTTTTCCCTCCACGTAAATAGATTCGTAAATAAATTCGCAACGGATAGTATAACACAGAATTATTTTGCGGCCTTGAGTGATATACTAAAATAAGATATTAAAATTTATAAACTAAGGAGACTTTCTGGATGATTAGTTTAAAGTCACCACGCGAAATTGAAGCGATGGAAAAGTCCGGTGCCGTTTTAGCCGGGATGCACATTGGGGTGCGCGAAATCATTCGGCCTGGTATTTCCAGCTGGGTAATTGAAGAATTTGCCCGTGAATACTTCAAAAAGGCGCACGCAATTGCCGCTCAGATTGGTTTTGAAGGCTACCAGTACGCAACCTGCATCAGCGTCAACGATGAGATCTGCCACGGTTTCCCCCGCAAGAAACTGATTTTTAAGGACAATGATCTGGTCAAGGTTGATACGGTCGTGAACCTGGATGGCGCCTACAGTGATTCCTGCTGGTCATACGCGGTTGGCAAGGCCAGTGATGAGGTCAAGCGCTTGATGGACGTTACCTACAAGTCATTATATCTGGGGATTGATCAATGCAAGGTCGGCAACCGGATTGGGGACATTGGCGCGGCCATTCAGCACTACACGGAAGATGAGAACGGCTATGGCGATGTGCGCGAATTTGTCGGCCACGGTATTGGACCAACGATGCATGAAGATCCAATGGTGCCCCACTATGGCAAGGCGGGACAGGGAACTCGGCTGCGCAATGGAATGACCATTACCGTAGAGCCCATGATCAACACCGGTACCTGGGAAGCTGATACCAGTGATCCAAGCGGCTGGCTGGCTAAAACGGCAGATGGTGGCCTGAGCTGTCAATACGAACACTCGCTGGTAGTTACCGACAAAGGCCCTAAGATCTTGACTTCCCAAGATCCCGAAGCCGATGCCGCTTACCTGTACGATGACAACTACGCTGAATACTTGGCACACTACGCTAAGCTGGCTAAAGAAGTTGCCAAAAAGTATATGAAGTAGTCCATAAGATAATTATGCGTTACTAAAGACGTGATGCCTTGGTTTGCTGCCAAGCTCCACCACGTCTTTTATTTATAACGGGTGAACGCACGCTCCTCAAGATAAGAGGGGCGTTTTTATTTCGTGATATAATGTTTTTTGATATTGCATTGTCGCTCCGTGCTGATAATCTGATAAAATTAAAAACATTATTTCTGAGATAAGGCAGGTTAACCATGGACAAAAAGCCGAATAAAATAAAAAATTTCGTGCTGCTTTTTATTAAGCATTTCACCATGGCACAGGTTTCAGCGTCAGCGGCGGTCTTGGCCTACTACTCGCTGCTGTCGGTTTTTCCGGCGATCATCGTGGTCGGTAACCTGCTGCCAATGTTGGGACTGAATGCTAAAACCGTTTTGGACTATCTGCAGACGGCGATTCCGGAATCAGTGTATGACTTTTTAAGACCGATCATCTATGACTTCCTGCAGCATGGGAACGGCGGCACGCTGACTTTGGGTGCGATCGTGGCATTATGGTCTACCAGCCTGGGAATCGCGGCTTTTCAGCGCAGCGTCAATCATGCCTATGGGGTCGCGGAAAACCAAAATCCGATCATCAACCGCGCCGTGTCGTTTCTTTGGATGCTGGTCATCTTACTTATCGTGACGACGCTGGTGATTTTGTACGGACTTGGTGAACAGACCTTGAGCAGCCTGCAGCCGATCTTGGGCTTTAGTACCAAATACGTCACGTTCTTCAGGTCGATCAAGTGGCCGGTTACTTTCTGGGCCCTGTTTATCTTGCTAACCCTGCTGTATTACTTTGTTCCCAACGCTTTGGTCAAGCTGCGCTACGTGATTCCGGGCGCTTTGATTGCGGATCTTTTATGGATGGGACTTTCCCGTGTCTTTTCCTATTACACGATGATTTTTGCCCATAACATTACGTCTTATAAAACGATTGGGGCGTTTATCGTGCTGATGATCTGGCTGGATCTGTCTGGCATGTTGATCATGATCGGGGCCACCATCAATGCCACGCTGCAAGATGCCCATGACGGTGAGATCAAGGAAAAGAAGCATCTTTGGCAGTACGTGCGCAAGATGCGGCATCGCGAGTTTAACGACCGCTACCATTATGATGAGCATAAATAAAAGTAAAAACGCCGGCAGGAAGGACCTGCTGGCGCTTTGAACAGTTGGACTTATATTTGGTTAAAGTGAGGAAGTTTTTAAGAAATGGCGAAAATTTCAAAAATTGAAGCACAAAAACGTCCTGGCCGCTATAATATCTATCTTGATGGCAAGTATGCGTTTGCCGTAGCTGAAAGCGTCTTGATCAAGTACCGGCTCATGAAGGGGATGGAACTCGATCAAGCACAGCTGGCTCAGATTTCTAATGATGATGAGATTGCCAAGACCTATAATAAAATGCTGGACTATCTGGCTCACCAACTGCGAACGGAACATGACGTTTATGAGAAGATGCGTCAGCTCAAGACCCCGGCTGAAGATATTGAACCGGTGATGCAAAAGCTGCGCGGGCTCCATCTTTTAGATGATCACGAGTACGCGGCCAGCTACGTGCGCACGGTGATGAATACTGAACTGAAAGGGCCCCAGGTGATTCGGCAGAAACTGCGGCAAAAGCAGATCGGCGAATTGGATATCGACAGTGCCCTGGCGCAGTTTACCCCGGAGCGGCAGTTAGCGAACGCGACCAAGCTGGCAAAAAAGCTGTTTAAACGCTATAACAAGCTGCCAGCACGTCGCCAGGCTGAAAAGGTGCGGCAGGGATTGGTAACGAATGGCTATGCGGCTGATCTGTTCAATGAGATCAAGGACACTGTGACGCCGCAGCCTGATCTTGAGCAGGAAGACGAACTGTTGGCCAAAGAAGCGGCAAAGGCTTGGCGGCGCTATGAGAAACGCGCGCCGACGGATTATGAAAGACGGCTTAAAGTTAAGCAGGCTCTGTATCGAAAGGGGTTTGACCTGGATGAGGTTGAGCATTGGCTGAATGAGCATGAGAACTCTTGAGACCGATAGTAGTTTTAAAATGTCTTTTTAAATTCATAATTTACTGGTATTATGTAGAAAGTATTGTTTTGATAAGGAATTGCTTTCAAAAATCTTAACTAGAGTTTTAAGTGATATTATGCAAAATCAAATTGAAGAAACAGAGTCAACGGAAATCATGGAAAAAAGTCAAATAAAAAAACAATCACTGACCTATCTTTTCTTTAAGCGATTGACCGACATCGTTTTGTCGCTGCTCGCTTTGATTTGTTTTAGTCCAGTGTTTTTAGGCGTTTGGATTGCCAACCGCTTTGGCGACAATAAGGGACCGCTGTTTTTTAAGCAGACCCGAATTGGTAAAAACGGCAAGCCCTTTAAAATGTACAAGTTTCGCTCAATGATCGTTAATGCTGACGAGATGCTGCATTCTAACATCGAGCTTTATGAAAAGTACGTTGAAAACAACTATAAGCTCGAGCCGGATGAGGACCCACGCATTACCAAGCTGGGACGTTGGCTGCGGCGGACTTCGATTGACGAGATCCCACAGTTCATCAACATTTTAAAGGGTGACATGAGCATTGTCGGACCACGGCCAGTCGTTAAAGAAGAACTCAAGGAATATGGCGATCGCGTCGATAAGTTCCTGTCGGTCAAGCCGGGTGCCATGGGACTTTGGCAGGCTAGTGGTCGCAGCAATATCGGCTATCCTGAGCGCTGTGATCTGGAATTAAGCTATGTTGATCATGCGTCATATTGGTATGATGTAAAGATTATGTTTAAGAATATTATCAGCATCTTTAAAAATACTGGTGCTTACTGAGTCGGAGGGAAAGATTAGTGAACATTAAAGTCTTAGTAGCGGTGCACAAAAACTACGCAATGCCTAGTGATCCAATGTATCTGCCGGTATTTGTCGGCAAGGATCTGCATCCAGACGTTAACGATACTTTCCAAGGCGACAATACTGGTGACAATATCTCTAAGAAGAACGCGCACTATAACGAACTGACCGCGCTTTACTGGGGCTGGAAAAACCTGCCAGATGTTGATGCACTGGGCCTGGTTCACTATCGTCGCTACTTCTCTTTGCATCATGACAAGGATTTAAGCAAGGTCTTGAGTACGGCTGAAGCGGAGAATCTGTTAAAGGATTATGACGTTATTTTGCCAAAGCAGCGCAACTACTTTATTGAAACCAACGAATCGCACTACCTGCACGTTCATGAACATGAGCCGCTGGAAGTTACGCGCGCGGTTATCAACAAAAAGTATCCTGCCTATGCCAAATCATTTGAAACCGTAATGAAGCGGACCAAGGCACACTATTTCAACATGATGATTATGAAAAAACAGCCGCTAGATGAGTACTGCACCTGGTTGTTTGATATCTTAGGCGAAGTAGAAAAGCGTATCGATTATTCCAACTACACGCCATATGAGCAACGGGTCTTTGGCTTTTTGAGTGAATTGCTGTTGGACACCTGGCTGGGATGTCATCCAGAGTATCGGACGGTTGACGTTAACTATGTCTTTATGGAAAAGCAGAACTGGCTGCTAAAGGGCGGTAAGTTCTTGAAACGTAAAATTATGGGACATGGTGAACACTAATAATCAGGAGAGAGAGCATGGCCAATTTAGTCGGTAAAAAATTTCATGAAATTGGCAATTGGCGAATTGATGGGCAGATTATCTATGAAATTGCATTTGCTTTTGAATTTGTAGTTGCGTTTTTAATTACTTCAACCTATACCGATTACTTTTCAAACCATTTGCTGCATACATTAATGTTTGCTGGTCTAGCATTGGTTTTATTAAAGATTTTTTTATTCGATGACTTAGATTTAAAATGGCTGGCAATCGATGCAATTGTCTTAATATTGCTATTGATAACTTGGCGAACGTCAAAAGAATTTTCGCTTTTTTCAATGGGAATTTTTGTTTTAGGTGCAAGAAATGTTGATTTTAAGCGAATTATCAAGATTTACTTTTATGCTGGAATGTTACTTCTAGCCTTTGTGGTGATTTCAGCTATGGGTGGCTTGATAAGAAATCTAGTCTATCGTCGAGACATGACCAATATCGTTAGGCAGTCATTTGGGATTGCCTACCCAACTGATTTTGCGGCACATGTCTTATACTTGATTTTAGCTTATGCCTATTTAAAGTTTGGCAAGATCAAATGGTATGATTACGCAGTATTTTTAGCGGCCGCGGTTTTCTTGGTAAAATTCTCTGATGCGCGCTTAAGTGCCTATGCCATCATCTTATCGATTCCAGTGCTTTGGATCGGACAACGAGCTCAGACAGATCATTTATTAAGTCGATTTATTGCATCGTTTTATTGGACGGTTCCGATTCTATCGGCATACCTGGTGATTATTGCCTCATATTTTTTCACACCGTCAAATAAGATCCTGACTAAGGTTAACAATGCAAGTTCTGGCCGCTTGTTTTTAGGACATAAGGCAATCTCTGAATATGGCTTTTCAATGTTCGGCAAGCAGATTATTGAGCATGGCTGGGGTGGTGCCAATGGGTTGAAAATGTCGCAAAACGCCCCTGCTAATTATTTCTTTGTCGATTCTTCATTTTTACGAATGACGATTTTATATGGAATAATCATGGCAATTATAATATTATTGGCTATGACTAAAATTTCATGGGAATCATTCCAAAAAGGAAGCTTCGCATTAGCAAGCATAATTGTCATTGTATCGGTGAGTGCAATGGTGGAGCAGCGGCTATTGGATCTGGCATACGATCCCTTTTTAATTGCATTACTGGCCAATGTTTATACACAACATAAAGCGGAGGATATATCTTGAAAAACTACTCAGCAAAAGAACTCATTCAAATGTTTTGGAAGAGTGTAATTTTGATTTTGGTACTGGCAGTTCTTGGTGGCGGAGCAATGGGATACCGTGCTAAAAAGCAGCAGCACACTACTTATAGTGCCAGTCAGGAAATCGTAATCTCGCATAATCTTGATGAAAATCAGTCATCAGATAATGGCCAGGATTCGATTACGAATGCAGATATGAATATGATGCCAACTTATGCAGCAATTGCTGAAAATGAAACGATTTCGGAAACGGCACACAAAATGTTGCCAAAGTCGGTTAAGAAGCACTACTCAGTTAAAGATGTAAATGATTCTGTTAAAGCCGTTGCGCATCAGCAGTCGTTGGTATTAACGATTAAGGCTAAAGCTAGTTCAGCCAAGGCCGCTGTCGAAATTGCCAATGCAACTGCAAAGGCGGTTAAGAAAGATCTGCCTAAACTACAACCAGGTGCAGGTACAGTAACGCTTTTGGCTAAGCCTACTACTAAGTCGACTACAAGCGAGACTTTGCCACATGCCAAGAAATATGCCATGGTTGGCGCTGCAATGGGCGGCCTGATTGGTATCTTGATTTCCTTTGTTGTAATTACCTTGAAGGATCTTGTTAAGAAACGTAAATAAAGTTATTTTAGAGATTAATTGGTAATGCTGATTGATCTCTTATTTTGTATTTAGGAGTGAAAAAATGAGTAAACGAGTTTTGTTGACGGTTGTTGATCCCAATCCGAATAATGCAGGGCCAAAAGCTAAGAATGATATTGAAGAGATCCTAGCTCAGGAAGGCTATCAAGACATGCGGTTGCCATATAACTGGGAATCAAAAATAGCTAAATTTAAATATAAATATTGGAGCATTCCAAGACTGTTTAAGAACAAAGAAATTGACGAATTAGTAATGCAGTTTCCAATCTACTCACGGGCGCTGATGGATGCTTTTATTGAAAATTTTCGTAAGTATTCAAATGGTAAGCTGTTTTTTATCATTCATGATATCGAATCGTTGCGTTTCTTTAAGGATGACCCCAGCTATGTAGAAAAAGAAGTGCAATGGCTCAAAGAAGCCGATGGAATCATCTCTCATAATCAGAGCATGGAAAAATGGATTCGCAGTCAAGGAGTAGAAACGCCAATCGTAAATCTGGGATTGTTTGACTACTTAAACCCACAGTCAATTGATGAGGAAACTGAATATAATAAGTCGGTATGTCTAGCCGGTAACCTAAGAAAGTCTAATTTCTTGCTAAAGATTGATATGAAAAATGCCAAATTAAATGTCTTTGGTCCCAATGCTCCCAAGTCGTTTGGAAAAGGCGTTGAATACAAAGGACAGTTTTCTCCAGAAGAGCTGCCTAAACATTTGAAGTCAAACTTTGGCTTGATCTGGGATGGTGACAGTCTGGAAACTTGTACTGGGCAGTTTGGCGACTACATGAGATATAACTGCCCGCATAAGGCATCATTATATTTAAGTACTGGTATTCCAGTGATTGTCTGGAAAGAAGCTGCTGTTGCTCAATATTTGGTTGACCATCAGTTGGGAATTGCCATCGACAGTCTGAAGACGCTGCCCGAAACCCTGAATCAGATTAGTTCTGATGAATATAAGGTAATGAAGCAAAATGCAATTGAAGCAGCGCATGCATTACGTAATGGCGAACATATCAAGACTGCCTTAAACGAACTGGAAAAAGAAATGTAGATTTGGAGGCGGAGTAAATGATACCTAAAAAGATCCATTATGTTTGGCTTGGTCATGGTAAAAAATCGCCCAAAATGAAACGATGCCTGGCTTCATGGCAGCAGGTTCTAGTTCCAGCTGGTTATGAGATTATTGAATGGAACGAAAATAATTGGGATGTTACGCAGAATAAATTTGCCTATGAGAACTATCAGGCTGGCAAGTATGCTTACCCATCCGACGTTATGCGGCTTGATGTACTTTATCGATATGGTGGAATCTATATTGATACTGACATTTTAGTGAAGAAGCCATTTGATGAGTTTTTAAATCTGCCAGCATTTTGGGCAATGCAGTTTGATAATACGATTAGTACTTCGATCTTTGGAGCTGAGGCTGGCAATCCTTTTATTAAGTCATTATTGACTAAGTATGATCGATTTGATCGTCAAATGATGTTGGACGGCAGATTGCCGGAGACCAACAATGAAATTATCACCAAGGCCTTACTTGATTACTATCCAGAATTTGTTTTGGAAGATAAAAAACAAATTTTAAATGATGGAACGGTAATTTTTCCTAAAGAGTATTTTATGTTTCCAACATTTAATAAATCGATGGGCTATTCAGAACATCTCTTTACCAAGACTTGGGGCCATGATGGCTATTCAAAGGCGCACTATGTTATTAAAGATATGGTGCATCGATTAGTTGGGGATGTTGTCTTTGGTAAGATCAGCTCAGCACGTGGGCGTAAGCTCTTTTTACAAAATGAAGAATATCAAAGAGAACGGGATAATAAAAAGCAAGGATCGTAAGCGAGCATGAAAACAGATATTACCATAATTATTCCAACCTATAATGCTGAGCACACGATTGAAAAGTGTGTAGAAAGTCTGCTTAAGCAGGTTGGTAATTTTTCATATCAAATCATAATCTTGGATGACGGTTCCAGTGATGGTACGTTAGCTAGGCTTGAAAAATACCAGGATAATCAGTTGGTTGAGGTAGTTGCCAAGCAAAATACTGGTGCTTCAGCAACTCGGAATGTCGGGATTGAAATGGCGGAAATGGATTCCGAATACTTAATTTTTGTCGATGCTGATGACTTTGTTGAAGCAGACTATTTAAAGCTGCTATTCGATCAATTTAAAGATAATAGTAACTGTGATCTGGCTATCTGTGGCTATCGTAAGGAAGATGAAAATGGCGAGTTGCGTTTTAAGGCTGCTGGTCAGAAGCAAGTGATGGATCGGCGCCAGGCTTTGGAACAGATTTTTGTAAGTACTGGCTATGAAGGCTATCCTTGGAATAAGCTATTTAAAACTAGTATCATTAAAGATAATCAGATTCGCTTTAATACCGATTTAGTATTAGCTGAAGATTTATATTTCTGCTGCGAGTACTTGCTGCATTGCTCTAAGGTGAGTTATGATCCGAAGCCGGTTTATCATTACGTGGTTCAAGAGAATAGTCAAATCAATTCGAATCGTTATGGTGCGCCATATAATCCTAAGTCTTTAAACATCATTACCACTTATACAAGACTGCAAAGCTCGATTCCTGCTAAGTACCAAAAAGTACACCAATCGATTAACACACAGCTTTGTTGGAGCTCTACGACGATTTTACGTAACATCATGCTGGCGCCCAATCGAGACGAGGTGCCAGCTGACACGATTGCCAAACTGAAAGGAATAGTTAAGCAAAATCGTCATGATTTCATGCAGAATACAATCTTGCCAAAGCGGGATAAAATTATTTTTATGTTGAACCTTTATGCACCGGGATTACTAGCGTGGATCTGGAAAAAATTTAGTTTACGGGGAAATGGATTTTAAATTTAAGAAAGCTTAAAATTGAAATTTTATTATTCAAAAAATAATCTCCGTAGTAAAATAGTACAGTTAATATGATTCAAGATAAATCAAATTCTAATTTATAAATAAAGAGGACCGTTATGAATAATTACGATTATTTAGTAGTAGGCGCCGGCTTATTTGGAGCCACTTTTGCCTACGAAGCAGCTAAGCGTGGCAAGCGCGTTAAGGTAATTGAAAAGCGCAGCCATATTGCTGGCAACATCTACACTAAGAAAGTTGATGGTATCCAGGTACATGAATATGGTGCTCATATTTTCCATACTTCTGATAAGGCAATCTGGGAATACGTTAATCAGTTTGCGGAATTCAACCGCTACACGAATTCTCCAGTAGCCAACTACAAAGGGGAAATGTACAACCTGCCATTCAACATGAACACCTTTAATAAGATGTGGGGAGTTCGAACGCCTAAAGAAGCAATGGCTAAAATCAATGAGCAGCGAGCTGAAATGGATGGCAAAGAGCCTCAGAACTTAGAAGAACAGGCTATTTCTCTGATCGGTCGCGATATCTATGAAAAGCTGATCAAGGGCTATACCGAAAAGCAGTGGGGTCAAAAGGCAACTGAGCTGCCGGCCTTTATCATTCGGCGACTGCCAGTTCGATTGACTTACGACAACAACTACTTCAATGATCTGTACCAAGGCATTCCAATGGGCGGCTACACGCAGATCGTTGAAAAGATGCTGGCCAGTGATTTAATTGATGTTGAACTGGGTGTCGACTTCTTTGATAAACAAGACGAATATTTGGCAAACTTCCCTAAGATCGTCTTTACTGGGATGATCGATCAATTCTTCAACTATGAATTAGGTGAGTTGGAATACCGCAGCTTACACTTTGAGACAGAAGAGCTTGATGAAGACAACCATCAAGGTAACGCCGTGGTTAATTACACCGATGCCGAAACGCCATACACGCGGATTATTGAGCACAAGCACTTTGAATTCGGCAAGGGCGATGAAGGCAAGACCATTATCACGCGTGAATATCCAGCTGATTGGAAACGTGGCGATGAACCATACTATCCAGTTAACAACCAACGTAATAATGCTCTTTACCAACAATACACGGAATTGGCCGGACAAAAGGCGCCAAACGTTATCTTTGGTGGTCGTCTGGGTCAGTACAAGTACTACAACATGGATCAAGTAATCAAGGCGGCCTTAACGACCGTGGCTGAGGAGTTTGACAAGTAGATCATGAAGGTTATCAAAAACTATCTGTATAATGCGGGCTACCAAATTTTATTGATGTTTGCTCCTTTGATTACGACACCATATGTTTCACGGGTTTTGGGAGCACATGCATATGGTATCAATACTTATACAAATGGTTGGGTTACTTTCTTTTATTTGATGGGTCAAATGGGGATAACCCTCTACGGTAACCGTGAAGTAGCCTATCATCGTGATGATAAATATAAGCGTTCGCAAACTTTCTGGGGCATTGAGATTCTTCAATTAGGTACGATTACCATTGCCTTGATAGCCTATTTGGCAGCTGTTTTTCTCTTTAGTACGACGTTTAAGGAATATTACCTGCTGCAAACACTATGGATTGTGGCTGCAGGACTTGATGTTTCTTGGTACTTTATGGGAATGGAAGACTTTAAAAAGACGGTTACGAGAAATACGATCGTCAAGTTGATTTCAATTGCGTTGATCTTTATACTTGTCCGAACGGAAGCCGATCTTTGGAAGTACGTGCTGCTTTTGGGATTGGCGCAGGTTGGTGGTAACGTTACTTTATGGCCTTATCTGCGCAACAGTATTCAATGGGTACCAATCAAAGAATGGCATCCGCTTAAGCATTTCTACCCATCGCTGTTGCTGTTTATCCCAACGATTACCACGCAGATCTATTTAGTTGTCAACAAATTAATGCTTGGTAAGATTGGGCAGCCAACTGCCTTGGGACAATTCGATTTTGCTGATAAAATCGTTAAGTTGGTCTTAGCAGTCGTAACGGCTACGGGGACGGTTATGTTGCCTCATGTCGCCAATAAATATGCTAATGGCGACGTTAAAGGGATTCGAACAAGTTTATATTCTTCATTTGATTTTGTAACAGCAATGTCCGTTCCAATGATGTTTGGCTTAATGGCAATTGCATCTAAATTCGCTCCCTGGTTCTTAGGAGCGGAATATGTTGATACTGGCCGAATCATCTTCTTGGAGGCGCCGGTAATTCTGTTTATTGCCTGGAGTAACGTCACAGGAACGCAATATCTAATGCCGGTTAATCGGGTCAAAGAATATACGCTTTCGGTAACGGCAGGTGCAGTGGTCAACATTATTGGAAATCTGTTTTTGATTGAACCTTATTCCGCAAATGGGGCAGCGATAGCAACCGTTATTTCTGAGTTTGCGGTAACAGCAGTGCAGCTGTACTTTGTTCGAACCACCATCAGTCGGCGAATGTTGTTTAAAGATCTCTGGCGGTACTTATTGAGCGGTCTTATCATGTACTTCGTAGTTTTACGTCTAGATGAAATTATGAAGATGAACATTATTAATTTAGCAGCTCAAGTAATTATTGGGGCGGTAGTTTATCTGCTTTGCATTCTTGTATTTAGAGCCCCAATCGTTGAACGGGCCAAGCAGATTTTGGCAGATAGATAATAAAGAGGCTTTTGTTTTTACAGCAAAAGCCTCTTTATTTGTAACAATCGTAATATAGCTTTGACAATTAACGTTAAACGCTTACAACGCTTTGCTGGTGGACTTGTTAAATATTTTGTTTTGCAAAAAGGTTACGAAAAAATAAAGAGTATGCTATAATGATGTTACAAGGATGTTACATAAATAATATTTAAGTAACAAACTTAATTATAGTTAATAAGCAAAAAAACTTCAGGGCAGAATTCAAATAAAAGTAAGGGGGATAAGCTTATGAAGAAGAACATGAACATCTTGCTTAGCAGCTTGGTAATTGCAGGTCTGTTGGCTGGTTGTGGGGCCAAGACAACGACCACGTCTACTAAGAGCAACGCTGACAGCACACGGACTGAACAAAGTACTTCTCACAAGCACAAGACCTCTGCAAAAGCAGCTGCTAGTGAAAAGAAGACTACTGATCAAAAGAATGAATCACAAAACGTTGCTAGTCAAACTGCTGCAAATGAAACTTTAACCGCAGCTTCAAGCAGTGCTGCATCGGCTGGCCAAGCTTCAAGCTCTGCTAATACATTAAAAGTCGGCAGTGCAATGGTTACCTTGCCTGAAACGCAATCATCAAAGACAGCTACAAACTCTCAAGCAGTAGCACCAACCACTGAAACTATCCAAACAGCTCAAGCTTCTGGTACTACTGCAACTACGCAGCAACCAGCAATTGCTCAAAATAACGAGACACAAGCTGCTCAGCTGAATGAAGATCAGATGACTGATCAGCAAAAGGCTGGTTTGTTGGCATGGTACACGAGCCACTACGTAACTAACGAAGCAGCTCCTCAAGCAAATCGTCCACTGGTTGTAACTGCAATGAACGAAAGTTCTGTTTTGGCACCTCTGCCAAATGGTACCAACAACACTTACTACCAAATCTACGGCGCAAAGCCTGACGAAAGTGAATGGGTAAACTACTACGCTCAAGGTAAAGATGTAGACGGTTCGCCAATTGCTGACACGGTTTACATTTACAATAACCAACAGTGGAACCCTTACCAGGTTTCCGACATGGTTAACACAGCTAACCAAAACAATGGTACTGACTATGTAAATCAAGTTGCCAACAACGTTCAAATGTACGACGAACGTTAACATATAGTTGTAATATTAAAAAAATTATCAAAAACACTAATCTTGCCTCAGTATGTGGTGATTAGCGTTTTTTTGTATTATCAAAATGTAACCAATATATGACATTTATGTATCATATTTTCAATCACGTTGATTGAAAAGGATAGCAATGATAAACTTTTAAATAGTTTTAAGAATCAAGAAATTAACTAAGAAATAAAATTTAAAAACCGAGTAATTAGTAGCGAGGAGAAAATGATGGCGAAACCTAGTCCTGAAGTTAAGACACGCTTTAAAATGTATAAAAAAGGCAAGCTGTGGTTGGTTGCAGCTGCTGCAACTGCTGGTTTGATGGCTGGTGGTAATGTTGCTCAAGCTGACAACAGCACGGCAACTAGCAATAGTGATCAAGCAGTTGTTGCTAATACGAATACTGGTACAAGCAACGATAATAATAGTGATGATAACAGTACGGTTGCTTTGACCACTACGACTGCAGTATCCAATGATTCACAAGTTGCTACTGCATCTGAGGATGCTGTTTCTACTACTGCTAATGAATCAACTTCAGCTACGAATACGACTCAGAAGGCAACGTCATCAACTGATCAAGCAATCGATTCTGCTAGTCAAGCTTCAACTGAAGCTTCGAAGGCGGCTGAAAATGTTGAACAGAGTACCGCATCGGCAACTCAAGATAGCCAAAGCAATGATAAAACTGAAACTAGTTCTAATGCAGAAACTGATACGGTTTCAATGACAACCGCAGCAGCTTCTGCCTCCGCTACAGACTCTGTCACTAAGACCACTGAAGTTTACTCAAATGGTCATTGGTACTTAAAAGATCAAAATGGTAAGAACTTAACAGGTTGGCAAAAGCTTTCTGGTGGGCGAACTGTTTACTATAACGCTCAAGGTGAACTCGTAAACGGTGAACAAAAGATTAATAATCAGTGGTACTACTTTAGTACTACTAATGGAAATGTTGCTCAAGGCTGGACTACGTTGAGTGATGGTCGGACTGTTTATTACGATGTTGACGCAAATGGTAGTGGAAAGGGCATGCTTTATGGTATGCAGACCATCAGTGGTGTTTCTTACTACTTCAATGTTTGGAATGGTGCTGAAGAAATTGGCTTTAAGCAAGTTGATGGAAAAACATACTACTTTAATCCCAAAATGGTAACTGGTATCCAGCATATTGGAAACTATTGGTACTATTTTGGTGCCGATGGTGTTATGAAAACTGGGATTGTTGTATTACCATCAAATGGTCACATTGTCTACTATAACAACGCTGGTCAATTACAATATGGCGAACAGCAAATCAATGGTAAATGGTACCATTTTGATAAGGTAGACGGCCATGCTGCTCAAGGCTGGTATACTTTAGAAGATGGTCGAACGGTTTATTATGATGTAGATGCTAGTGGCAATGGTCAAGGAATGCTACATGGTCTTCAAACTGTTGCCGGTAAAACCTATTCATTTAACGTTTGGACAGGTGACGTTGCCAAAAACACAGAACAAAAAATTGACGGTTCTTGGTACTACTTTGGTAATGATGGGGCCATGCAGACCGGTTTTGTTACCTTAAATGATACTGGTAATACTCGAATCGTATACTACAATAGTAAGGGGCAAATGCAAAATGGCTGGCAGACTATTAATGGCAAAACTTACTATTTTAATGTTTGGTACGGTGACATGGTTAAAGGCGAGAGTAAAATTGATGGTTCTTGGTACTACTTTGGCACCGATGGGGTTATGAGAACTGGTTTTGTCACTTTAAATGATACTGGCAATACTCGGACCGTATATTACAATAACAAGGGACAAATGCAATACGGTTGGCAGACCATTAATGGTAAGACCTATTACTTTAATGTCTGGACCGGTGATATGGCTAAAAACGAAAGTAAGATCGGTGATTACTGGTACTACTTTGGTAACGATGGAGTTATGAGAACTGGTTTTGTTACCCTTACCGATACCGATAAAACTCGGGTTGTTTACTACAATACCCAAGGGCAGTTACAGTATGGCCAGCAAACTATCAACAGCAAAACCTACTATTTTAATATTTGGAGTGGAGAAGAAGAAACCGGTGTTGTTTACAATGCAAATACTAAGTTGTTACAGTACTATGGTGAAAGTGATGGTTCCTTAAGTAACGGAACTGTTACTATCGGGGAGAAGAAATATACCTTAGATAATAACGGTAATATTCCACTTTCGAATGGTGAAAACCAAGTTAATGGTAATTGGTATCTGTACGATGCATCAGCTAAGAAACTTAAGACCGGCTTTCAGAGCGTATCAAGTAACCGAACCGTTTATTACGATCCGGATACTGCAATTATGGTCCATGGTGAAAAGCAAATTGATGGCAACTGGTATTACTTTGATAAATGTAGCGGTGCAGAAACTATTTCAAACTTTGTTTCTCTTTCAGATGGTCGCGTAGTATATTATGATGATCAAGGTCACATGGTTCATGGTGAAAAGCAAATTAATGGCAATTGGTACTACTTTAACCAATGGAATGGTGCAGAAGCGATCTCAACTTTCATTAAGTTAAGTGATGGTCGGAATGTGTACTATGATGGGCAAGGCCATATGTTGAAAGGATGGCAAACTATTAATGGCAATACGTTCTACTTTGATCTAACTAATGGTAATATGTACACCGGTACGCACTATATTGATGGGACTAAGCATACTTTTGACTCTGATGGTGTAGAGGATACATGGGGTTGGCCATTCCCAGCTGACGGTCGCGGCTATTTCACGGGAGCACAATTATTTGGTGTAAATGCTGGTGGGGAATTCCGATTGAACGGTTTCCATGACGGCCTCGACTTTGGCTCAATCGACCACCCAGGTTATGAAGTTCATGCAGTTCACAAGGGTACGGTTACTGGAATTGGTTATGCTTCAGGGCTAGACTGGTACGTATTGATTGATACTGGCGAATATTTGATCGTTTACCAAGAAGCTTTCAGCAGTCGTTCTAATATTTGGGTAAGCGTTGGTCAACAAGTTAACGTTGGTGACGTAATTGGTGGACGAACGACGGCTCACCTGCATTTGGGAATTACTCGCCAAAAGAATTTTAATGTTGCCTTGGCAAATTCATTTAACAATAATGGGACTTGGATTAATCCATTGACTTTGTTGGGTAACTAAAGAGCTTTTAAGGAAGCCCCCTTTTTTTAAGAAAATTTGAATTTTTTGTGGATTTTTAATTTGGAGGAAAGATTTGAATAACGAACGTCAGAAGGTACAAGCATACCAAAGTGCACAACAGAAAACTTTGAAAAAATGGACGCTTTTTTCTGGAATTACGCTAACAGCGCTTAGTTTTGGATTGATTTTACATTCTGGTACTGCACAAGCTGATGCTACAACAGCTAACAGCAGTAACGTGTCACAAGTTGCAGCTAATACCGAATCTGTAGTACTGACTTCAACTTCCGCATCAACTGACAACGCCTTATCTTCACAGGCTACAAGCAACAGTAGTGAAAATGATACATCAGCAACAGGGGGAAATGTGTCCTCGTCAGCTTCTGATACACAAACCAGTACTACATCTAATATAGCTTTTTCAACACAAGACAATACCAATGTACAGCAGACCACATCATCACAAGATTTAAGTAAGAGCAGTTCAGAAAGTACAACGACTGCTACTACTGATGAAAATCAAAATGACAACGTAGTAACTGATAATAGTGAGCATTCAGCAGTGGCAGCATCTTCTACAGCAGTGGTTGTTGCCAACACTGATCAAGAAATTGCCTTACAAGCTTTGGCTGCATACAGTACTTCAGCTGATGCAATTGATGTTTCTTCATATCAAGGTGCCATGAGTGTGGGAACTTACTCCTGGCTTAAGAGCCTTGGTGTTAAATATGTTATCGTTAAGCTGACTCAAGGTACTACATATACAAATCCATATGCACAGACGCAGATTAACAATGCTAAAGCAGCAGGTTTAGCAGTTGCAACCTATGACTATGCAGTTTTCACTGATTCAGCGTCAGCCATTGCCGAGGCCGATCATTATGCCAATGTTGCCAGTTCTTATGGCTTAGATGGTAGTACGTTAATGATTGCTGATATGGAAGACAATGTAACTAAACGTTCCAACATTGCTGCACTCTTAAATGAATTTTGGAATGAATTGAGCCGTCGAGGTTACACCAACCATGGTGTTTATGCCAGTTATAGCTATGATCAAACGTACAATGTTAGTTCGACAGTTGGTCATAGCAAAACTTGGATTGCTGCTTACTACTATAATTATTGGAAAAATACCATGTTGAACTCGGACTACGGTGCTTGGCAGTATACTGATAGTTTTAATGGCTATGATGGCTCCATTGATATGGGAATGTTTAGCACCTACATGAATTTAAATGGTGAAAAGCAAGAAAATGGCTATTGGTACCTATACAAAAATGGAGTTCGTCAAACCGGTTTTCAGAGTCTTTCAGATGGCCGAACTGTTTATTATAACAGTCAAGGCCAAATGCAATATGGCGAGCAGAAAATTAATGGATATTGGTATTACTTTAGAACAGACAATGGCGCAATGGTAACTGGTTTCCAGAAACTTTCAGATGGCCGAACTGTTTACTATAATAGTCAAGGTCAGATGCAATATGGCAATCAAACCATCGATAATAATAAATATTATTTAAATGTGTGGAATGGTGCAGTTACTTATGGCGAAGTTGAGATTAATGGCAGAAACTATTACTATGATGATAGTACCGGTGTCCAAGAAACTGGCTTGGTCTACAACAAAAAAGCGAACAAGCTACAATATTATGATCCGGCTACTGGTGCCTTAAAAACTGGCGTAGCTAGTGTAATCAGTAATAACACGATAATTTTACTAAATTCTGACGGTTCGGTTGATACCAGTAAGTTTGTAACAGGAATTCAGAAAATTGGTGGTAATTCTTATTACTATAATGCATCTCAAGGTGCATTTTTAACAGGTTGGCAAACGGTTAATGAAAAAAAATACTACTTCGATCCGACCACTTTGAAAATGACGATTGGTCAAAAACGAATTAACGGCTACTGGTATGATTTTGATAGTAATGGAGTCATGCAAACTGGATTTACGGAACTATCAGACGAAAAAAACACTTATACGGTTTATTACAATGCGGAAGGCAAGATGCTGTATGGTGAACAAAAAATCAATAATAAATGGTACTACTTTAATATTCAAAATGGTCAAATGGCCCAAGGATGGTACACATTAAGTGATGGTCGAACAGTATATTATGATGTTGACTCTGTGGGTAATGGTCAAGGAATGCTGCATGGTATGAGTACAGTTAATGGTACGAATTACTATTTCAATGTTTGGACTGGGGCTAGAGAGACCGGTTTTAAACAGGTAAACGGCCAGACCTACTACTTTAATCCACAAATGATGACTGGAATCCAGCATATTGGAAACTACTGGTATAACTTTGGTAGTGATGGCATAATGAAAACTGGTTTTGTTGTTTTGTCATCAAATGGTCATATTGTTTACTATAATGCCAGCGGCCAGCTTCAATATGGAGAAAAGCAGATCAATGGTAAATGGTATCACTTCGATACTACTGATGGGCATGCTGCACAGGGATGGTATACATTAGAAGACGGTCGGACCGTATATTATGATGTTGATAGTAAAGGTAATGGTCAGGGAATGCTGCATGGCCTTCAAACTGTTAATGGTAAGAAATATTACTTTAACGATTGGACTGGAGCCCTTAATAAGAACTATGAAGTAAAAATTAACGGTAAGTGGTACTATTTTGGCAGTGACGGTTCGATGCAGACGGGTTTTGTAACGCTTACTGATACGGGTAACAAGCGACTTGTCTACTATAATGCTGACGGTCAGATGCAGTATGGCTGGCAGACGATCAATGGTAAGAAATATTACTTTAATGTCTGGACTGGTGTGGCATATCAAGGAGAATACAAGATTGATGGCAAATGGTACTACTTTGATGATAATGGAGCCATGCAGACTGGTTTTGTGACATTAAAAGATGGCCGAATTGTTTACTATAATGAGCAAGGTCAGATGCAGTATGGATGGCAGACAATTAATGGTAAGAAATACTACTTTAATGAATGGAACGGAAATAAAGAACAATAATTAATAGATATTAATGGAATGCCTAATATGATAAGCTGTGATAAAGTAATCATATTAGGCTTTTTATAGTGCTTGAAAAGGAAAAATTATGGTGAAAAGTAAAAGAAATTCAAGTTTTGAGATATTAAGAATTTTAAGTATGTTTGCAATTGTTATTCATCATTTTGCAGTCCATGGAACTTTAAACCCTAATTTTTATAATAAAAATTTCACTAATGCATATGTTATTTATGATTACCTTCTTTTCTTAGGGAGATTAGGGGTTGTGCTTTTCGTAATGATTGGAGCATATTTCTTATGTGATAAAGAATTTAATTTTAAAAGACCTATTAATTTAATCTTAACAACATTTTTTTACAGTTATTTAATTTACTTTGTTCTAAGACATGTTATACATTTTAAGGCTTTAAATGTCCTTTTTAACAACGAAGGATTGAAAGCTTTTTGGAGTCCTTTTCCACTGCCAAGTGGTTATTGGTTTGTTGGAGGATATGTAGTATTATTATTTTTGATGCCCATGCTAAACAGTACAATTAGGACTTTAAATAAGCAACAGCTTCAATTTTTAATATTTATATTGAATTTCTTTTGGGTATTGATTCCAACGTTAATGCAGATGTTACCTGGTAAGCCAGATATGGCAATTGATGATTTTGGATATAGTCATGGAATTATTTTCATATTGTTCTACTTTATGGCTGCATATCTAAAAAAATATTCTGGATCTTTTTTAAATAATGCAAAGAAGATGGGAATATTGTCCTTATTATGCTTAGTAGTAAGTTTAACTATCTGCTTGTTTGCACTACAGGGAAGTAATGCAAGCATAATGTTAGCAAATATAAATCTTTTATATAATCCACTTACCATTTTGACGGCATTTTATATTTTTGCGTTCTTTAAGAATCAGTTTTTTTATAATGGATTCGTTAACTATATTGCCGGATCAATGTTTGGTGTTTATCTAATATCTGATAATACATTCGTTAGAACCTTAATATGGCAAGTTTTTATTTCTTCAAAAGATATTGCTACGTTTTGGGTGAATTATCTAGTTGAGGCAATAGGATACTCACTACTTGTCTTTTTAGTTAGCCTATTATTGGATATTGTTTTAAGAAGAATATTTTTTGAAAAGTCTATTAATAAAGCAACATCATTTCTCAATGGAAAAATTTCAAAAATTATAAAATATTAATTTAGTTGATGGAGAATGGTTATGGGTGAAAATATATTAACAATTGTCGTGCCATGTTATAACGAGGAAGAAGTATTACCAGAAACGACAAAAGAATTAGGGCAAATATTAAATAACTTAATTGCTAAGAAAAAGATAGCTTCTAATAGCAAGATATTGTTCGTTAATGATGGTAGTAAAGATAATACATGGGAGATCATCAGTAGCTACAGCAAAAACTTAGACTATGTTACTGGCATTAAGTTTACACGTAATTATGGACATCAAAACGCATTATTAGCCGGTATGAGTCTGGCGGTAAAGCATTCAGATATGATTATTACCATTGATGCTGATTTGCAAGATGACGTAAATGCTATCTATAAAATGGTAGACAAATTCATTGAAGGATATGATGTAGTTTATGGTGTCAGAAATAGTAGGGATACCGATTCATTTTTCAAAAAACATACTGCCTTAATGTACTATAGTTTAATGAAAAAAATGGGTGTTAACCTAGTGCAGGATTCAGCTGACTATCGGTTATTGAGTAAACGGGTAACGAAAGCATTGCTGAATTATAAAGAACGCAATCTTTTCTTGAGAGGAATGGTACCTTTAGTAGGCTACAAATCAACTAAGGTTTACTATCCTAGAAAAGAAAGATATGCTGGTACTTCTAAATATCCTTTGAAGAAAATGGTTCATTTTGCTTTGGATGGTATTACTTCATTTTCTATTGCACCGATTCATTTAATTATGACGATGGGAATTGTTGTGATGTTAATAAGTATTGTCCTTATGATCTACACGATTATTGAAAAAATACAAGGTCATATTGTACCAGGTTGGTCATCCTTGATGATCTCGATCTGGTTTTTAGGAGGAGTTCAATTAATCTCTGTCAGCGTAATTGGTGAGTATATTGGAAAAGTATTTACAGAGGTAAAGCATCGCCCTCGTTTCAATATTGAATGTGAGAACTATTCTGAGAAGATGAAGGAATAAGGAGTTAATTTTGGAAAAAAAGTCAGCAAGAAATGGGATACTAATTACAATCCTTTTTATATTTTTAAGTGTATTATTTATTTATCCACTACAGAAACAAGGAATTATTTATCGTTCAGATGATTTGGCATATCATATTAATCGAATAACTGAACTGGTAGCTAATTTTAGAAAGGGTAATTTTCATCCTTACATCTATACTTTTTCTTTTAATAAGGTATGTTTTCCATTAGGAATTTTTTATCCATGGTTAACGTTAGTACCGTTTGCTCTATTTTCAATATTATTGGGCAGCAATATTCTTGGAATCTATGCTGGTTTTGCATTCTACACATTTTTAACTCTTTTATTTGTGTATATTTGTGTTAGAAGGTTGGATAAAAATCGACTTCAAGCAGTTCTTACCTCTGTTATTTATGCTTTTTGTACCTATAGAACGATTGATGCTTTTACAAGATTTGATTTAGGCGAATTTTTAGGAATGGTATTTTTACCTCTTTGCTTATATGGCTTTTATGCTGTAATGTTTGGAAATAAAAAAGATTGGCCTTTTTTAGCGTTTGGGATGTCTTTCATTATCCTTTCTCATATTTTAAGTACTTTCATAACCACTGTTTTTTTAGCAATACTTTTTTTGATTTTTATTTGGAAGGTTTCCAATAAGTTAGAAACGTTCAAATATCTTATAGTTTCTGCTGTTGTTGCATTTACTAGCTCAGCGATTTTTCTTTTTCCATTTTTGGAGCAGGAACTATTTCAACAATACAGTAAACCGTCAGTAGTTGATGTTTACTCTAATGCTGCAACCATGGATCAAATGTTTCTTGCGTCACTGGGTAATTCCATGGAACGATATATAGTTAGTGGTCATGCTCATAATATTGGTATTGTACTATTAATGGTTATATTATTTGGTATGGCAGTGTTTAAAAAATTTTCAACCGTTACAAAGGTTGCATATTTGATAGGGTTAACTTCCTTTGTAATGGCAACCAACTTATTTCCATGGAGTATCATTCAAAATACTTTTTTTTCGGTAATACAATATCCATCTAGAGTGTTAACCATTTCGTCTTGTTGTTTAGCATTTGTCGGCGGGGAAGAATTTACACTCATTAAACAAGATTTATTCAACAAAAGTTTATCGAATAGAAAGACAATTTTAATAACGCTGGTATGTATAGTTTTAGTAGTTTTACCTTGGTATAGTGGAATAATTCAACTAAAGCGATCATCTAACACAATCGTACCTAATCAACCTGATTGGGATATTCCAAATAAGCCGTATGTAACGGATAGTCAAAAGTATAAGGGGTATAGTGCTTGGTATTTAGATCAGTATACGCCTAAAAAGACGCTTCCATACTTTAAACAGTTAAACAATCATGTGGCTATTATTGATGGGAAAAAAGTAAAATTGAAACACATAACTGTTAAACCAAATGCACAGGTATATGTAAATAAAAAGATAAAAGCGGGGGCAAGTGTGGACTTACCAGTTGCATTATATAAGAATTTGCATGTCTATCAGAATGGTAAAGAAGTTAAGCTAATAAATAGCAAGCGTAACATGGTAGCATTTAAGGCAATTAGTAATGGCAGCGTGATTGTTAAATATGTTCCATCACTAATTGATAAGCTAGGAACCATGTTAAGCCTTTTAACATGGTTAATGTCAATAATTTATGTTGTCTATGCTAGGTTTAGAAAACAAAAATTTAATGCAGAATCATAGATGTAAATATGTTTCTTGTAAGAAACTAATTTGCTATAATATAGCTCATATGGTTAACTGAAACAAAAAAATTAGGAGCATACACATAATGAAAAAAGTAAAAAATAGTTTAATGGCTATTTTCATGATTGGCTATAATCCCCTTGAGGGTGACACTTGAAATAATAAAAGTGTCATTCTTAAGGGGATTTTCTTATGCCCAGTTATTCGACAATGGACAAGCTCA
>SKEG01000471.1_pt1 | contig 42871 bp, 52 predicted proteins | sample 4826631 | NCBI WGS metagenome assembly SKEG01 (sample SAMN11008815, study PRJNA524170) | human gut metagenome | biome: Human fecal sample; material: Feces; isolation source: fecal sample from pouch patient p26, p34, p50 | host: Homo sapiens | place: Israel: Tel-Aviv | collected 2016-11-02
ATTTGCATAAGTTTAATTTTTTAAACTGGTTGTATATGAATGAGGAATGATGTATAGTATTTGCGAGGGACACCTTCTTTCGTAAATGTTGCAAATGTTTGTTTTGGCACTTTCATTATACAACACATGGAATCGAGGTGTCTTTCTTTTATGCAAAATCACGAACTTGCTCATTTATAGTTATTAATACAGTTTTGCTCCTGCCGGAATTGCATCATTCAGCATTACCAGATTTAACTGCTCTTCTCCATTGACATTATGAATTGCAGATAAAAGCATACCACAAGATTCAATTCCCATCATTTTTCTTGGTGGTAAATTTACAATGGCAAGAAGTGTCTTTCCTTCCAGTTCTTCCGGCTCATAGAAAGCATGTACACCAGAAAGGATAATACGATCTGTTCCTGTACCATCATCCAGTACGAACTGCAGAAGTTTTTTACTCTTCTTAACTGCAGTACATTCTTTAACCTTCACAACACGAAAATCAGACTTGCTGAATGTGTCAAAATCAACAAGTTCTTCAAATAATGGTTCTATCTCTACAGTATTCGTTTTTTCTTCAGCTTTTACATTTTCTTCACACATAATTTTTATCCTCCGCAATTATTGTTTCGCACATAATTCTATACAGCATGAAATATCTGTGCTTCTGAAAATTGATTTAAATCTTCTTCTGCCTCCGCTGTTACAACTACTTTATAATCCATATTTTCCTCTCATATCTGAAACCACAGCGTCTGCATTTCGATAATTTCCATTTTTTGAAGATTCTCTAGATTGTTCCAGTCTTTGAAACATCTCATCTTCTGTCATAGATATATATGGATTATGCACAGTTCTTTTTATTTCAAATGGGAATCCGTTATGTGCAACAGCCTGCGTCAAAAACATTCTTATTGCAGATGTCGTATCTGTTCCAAGATCTTTAAAAAGTTGATCAGATTTATTCTTCAAGTCATCGTCTACCCTAATTTGAATTGTACTTGCCATCTTAAATACCTCCATTTCTTTTCCTTTCATTATAATGCTATATCATTGCTATTTCAATACATTTACAATGAATTAAATGTGTTTTTAAGTAAGAAGTATCTTTCCTTCACACTTTTCTTTCAGTTCCTATATAAAATCATTATTCATAAATCACTGGTCCTGTCATTTCAGCGAGCAAAAAAAGAACTGCCTCTAAACTCTAGAAACAGTTCTTAAATATGGATAAAATATCTTTTCCAAATATTAATCTAACTTTTGAAAAACAACCATTTTGGTCCATATAAATCCACCAAAATAGATAAAATTGATGTCAAAACAAACGTTCAGATCCGCAAACCCTTGATTTTACGGGCTTTATTTGTCCAATGACTTCATTGTCGGGAATATCGACCTAATTTGCGAATATGCCTTTATATCTTATTATAACTGCGTTTCCGTTACCTGTGTTTTATGCTCTGATTTCATAAATCTACACTAATCTTCATAAGTGGTCGCAAATCAGTCGCATATTGGTCGCAATGTCGCAACCGCGATAACATCACAGATTATTTTTGGTGCTGACTATGTGATACTTTTCACCATGCTACCATTACACCATATTCCCGCAGCAACATAGCCAGCTAATAATAATTTGTGCCATTTTCTTCATAGTGTGTCCCCCTTTTGTATTATCAAAGATATCTTTAATTGCATCATAGCAGATGCCAGCGGAGACAATGGAAACCAATGTCATAATTATGTAGGGAATATTTGGAATCGAACCAAAATCTGTTGCCAACAAATTAGCAAAAATATAATATCATTTTTTCAATAATGTCGCAACCTGCTAATTACCAGATTGAGCCTTCTTCTGTTTAGCGAAATACTCGTCAAAATTGATAAGCTCTGACTTCTTCAAATCCTTAGTAGCTTCTGCATAAATCTGCATCGTAGTTTCTGCATCTGCATGTCCCAGAATATCCTGCATAGCTTTAATGTTTACACCTGCTTCACACATTCTGGTTGTAAAAGTATGTCTCAAAGAATGATTGCTAAATTTTGGAAGAATAACTGCATTATCTCGGTGATCTTTATCAAGTACCTCGAAATTGCAGTCTCTAATAATTCTCCTTAGAGCTTTATTAAGTGTGCCTTGATGCTGAACATTACCAAAACGATTTACAAATATAAAATCTCGATAACCATCAACAACAGCTTCACTCTTAATTCCACATTCTTCTTGATATTCCCTCTCCATGAGGAAAGCTTCTTTTACGATTGGAAGCATCGGAATTGTTCTCTCACCTGCTTTTGTCTTAGTGGTATTGATTGCAAAAATCTGTCCTGCCTCTGTTCTTGTGCAGTAATATACCAATGTATGATTCACATTAATTACTTCTTCCTCTAAATCAATATCACACCATCTAAGCCCTGTGATTTCTCCAACACGCATCCCAGTCCATAACATGATAGTAAAAATAGGATACCATCTATGATACTGCCCCTGCTTGCTGAGAAACTTCTCGAATAGCTCCTGCTCTGGAACTGTTAATGCTCGTCTTTTTTCAACTTCAAAATTCCGAGCTTTCTTTAGTTCTTTTAAGGCGTTGTCAGAAGGATTATATCTAAGATAATCATCCTCAACTCCAAGCTCTAATACTTGATGCAGTACAGTATGAATACTATCGATTGTATTAACCTGTATATTTCTTTCATCCGCCAGATAATTATAAAATCCCCTAACATCTGAACGCTTCAAATCAACGAGCCTGCTCTTGCCAGAATCTGGTTCAACAAACATGGTGTACATGTATTTGTAATTAGAGAATGTATTATCCTTAAGACCTCTCTTAAGCTGTACCCAACTATTATACAAATCATTGATGGTAAGATTATTCTTATCCGCTCTGACACCATCTAAAACATCTCGAAGCACATCCAATTCTTTTTCTCTTAATTCCTCAAGAGTAACTGCACTAATAGAGTGCCGACCGCCTCGCTTGTCTCTCCATTTGAACTCGTAAGTTCCGCTACTTCTCTGGTATTCGCCTTCTTTCAAAACTCTATTTTTATTGTCTTTGCGTCTCTCTACTGCCATATAAAATCTCCTTTCATAACAACAAAGAGAACACGCTCAAGTACATTATAGCCTCAACATGTTCTCATTGTCTATTAAAAGTTACATCTCTATCAAATTAAATTGAATACATCTTTTCTAAGTATTCAGCAAACAGCTTCCGTTTAATAAGACGTTTGTTTCCGCACCAGATAACATAAGGACAATTGTCGCTGTTCGTTAATTCCCTAAGCTTATTCTGACCGATTCCAAAATACATGGATGCTTCCGCAAGTGTTAGGTTTGCTTTTTCCCATAAGGGAATATATTTTTTATCTATAGCAATCACTCCCTTCAATCAAAAGGTAAATCTACATCATCGTCTATCTCAACATATTCATCTCGCTCCAGATACGCTTTTACTGAATCATATTCCTTAATACTTCCATCCTTTGAATAGATTACAACCTTGTGAATTCTTCTAAGGAAAGCTTCCCAAGATTCTCTATCATCCTTCTGTACTTCATAATACTGTTTTTCCAGAGACCAATTTGATATTATATACACCTTGTTATAACAAGCGTATTTATTGGTATATCTGCTCGGAAGTTCGATAGGATATATATCACAGAACAAAAGCATTTCTTTAATTCTTAAAGAAGAACGAAATTCATCAAATGCAATTACTGGCTGTCCATTGTATGAATCAAAAGGATGCAGGTAATCAGTTACACGATATACATTTGAATATCCATTCTTTTCAAGAACACCTCTGGTTTTTCCTGTTCCAGTAGCTCCGCTAATGTAAACCACTTCTAAATCCAGTCTGACTGTCTCTTTATATTTTTCTGTTAATAATGTCGTTCTCACTTTATCTATCTTATCAATTTGAAGAATATAGTCTTGATTCTGAGCCAGTATTTCCGCATTAGTCATATTGTCCATTACCATCTGGTAAAGCTCCGACATATCACTTCTCTTGCCCTTACTGTCTGGCGGTTGTGTACCATATTCCTCAAATGTTCCTTCAATTATCTTTTCCTGTTTCGACTCGTCTGTTTCCCATTTACCAGTCTTTTTAACATAATTCACATTATCAGATACTGAACCTTTGCATTTCTCAATATGTGCTTCCTCAAAATAACGCTTAACCATACTGAATCTAACTCTGGATGCAAATACTACAAATATATGCGTGTGATAACAGCTTCCCTGCTCATCTGCCATGCAGATATATACAAGTGTTTTGAAGTTTCCGCGCATCACCTCTAATATGTGTTCATGCGTCCATCCTTTTTCCTCTGGAGCGTTAATCGTAAGCTGATACATAAAGCTCTGAGTATCTTTAATTGCTATCGCCTCCTGTTCATTATGTGCAGCCTTGCGAACAGGCTACAAAGCCTGTAAATACAAGGAGTGCACATGTTTGTGCAGGTTTGGGTAATACTAAACCAAACCTGTTGCGGATGGCTTGTGGCTTCGCCACCGCCACCGCTTCTGGTTATCTTGTTAATGCATCAATGCATATTGCCTTCATTTTTTCTTCATCTCTTATCACAGGCACTTTTATAAACTTAAGTTCCGAACCCTGCCACAACATAACACCTCCGCCAGTATGAAATTCTCGATTGCCTACCTTATCTATCAGCTCCTTCGGCATGAGCATTGAGTATATGCTCTCTAAGGTCGCACCTACTATGATGATCACGCCAAAATTGAGTCTTGAACCAGTTGGAAAAGCTGAGGCATCTGGGCGCTGGCAGGCAATCACTAATCTTACCGCTAACGAGCGTCCGAGCATAAGGATTTCTGAAACCTTATGCATAACTACTTCCGCTTTCTTTTTTTCTGTTCCAAGAAGTGCCAAAATGTTAGCCATATATTCATCCCATACAAGTGTCACATAATGCCTTGATGTATCTTCTCCACGTTGACGCTTATGCATGATTTCATATACCTCTTCAAGAGCCTCTATGGTTTTATCATAAGGATAATATCGAGGACAGCCTCGAAGATGAGTAAAACTATCATCCTGCTTAAAATCTGCAAAATACACCACCGAATCTTCGCCCCCATGTAAACAAATTCGAGCAAAATACTGATTTGTCAAATAGCTTTTACCAGAACCACTCATGCCACATATAAGCGTCTGGGAGTTATTCTTAGTGGATGCATCCACAGTTACAGGTACTCTATTACCAAATCCATACCATGCATCATAATCATAGCCTATAAGCAATTCCTTAGAAGGTATCATCATACAACACACCTCGTTCCTTTGGATTCCTGCCCTTAGCCGATTCAAAATAGATATGGTTACCTTTATCCTTTTTCCTACCACCATAAGTAATATCACCTATAAGATGCACATCCAGTCTGTCACAGATAGCTTCCTTCTTTTCCTGCCATCGTTCCATCGGAATAGTAGTATAGAATTCTCTTTTAATAACTCCCGATTTTCTATCTTTTTTCTTAGATATTAATATTGGCGGTTGATTTTTCACATCTCGTTTATCACCAAATACAAGCTCCATATCGGCTTCATCTTTGATAGCAAAACAGAAACCTATAAACTGTACTATTCCGATTGCGCATATAATTGGAAATATAATCATTATTGCTGTCATGCATGCTGAGAATATAGATTCAAACACAGGAACTACTTCCACATTGGCAATATACTCTTTCTCAGCTATTACCAAAAACACAACTCCAATTCCAAACAGCAACCATATAAGATTCAATATTGGATAATTCCATAACTGCTGAATTCCCAATAAAAGTCTATACTTCTGTTTTTTCCTGTTATGCCTCTGTTCATTAAACTGCTTATTATCCATATATCTCCTTTCTTAACAAGCAAGGGAATGGAATATCCACTCCCCCCAAGAAAATATACTTAGCAACCATAATCCAAATGAAATTCTTTCGACATAAATGCATTTAACTTCTCATGTAAATCGCATATATGGTGATATTTCCTAAATATGATGCATTCAAGCGAGCGGTCGCTATCAACAACAAAATGATTATCTTCATTGTACGAACCATACTGCTCATCCTTTTCTATAAATGACCAATAGTCTGAGTCATATACCATAGGGCGAATTGTATTATTTGCATATTCAGTAATCTTTTTATTCATTTCATCTGGGAGCTGATTACTATACTGTCTTAATTCAAACAGCTTGTTACTCTGATAAGCTCTATCTTCATATCCTTTCAGAGCTTCAACCATGAGGATATGACATTCAATAAGCTTTGTTTCAATTTCTTTATTCATTATTGTGTTCTCCTTAATAGACAAGCATCGGGAGGAATATTTCCTCCCTTTGCGTCATCTGTTTACATAATGTCAGTAGAGTTTCTTTATAAATTATGCCAAACTAATTTTTACAAGTTTTCCTTTATGATTAAACTCAACATCTACCTTTTTATTTAATTCCATGCCCTTAGGTAAAGCGATACTTCTAGGAACAAATAATTTGAGTGCCTCTAAACCTTCAACATTAGGATTCTGTGTGAGTAAGTATAAGTTTGTACCTTCTATGTGATTACCTTCTTTGGTATCAAATGACATTTCTGATATTCCAACGAACTGCATTAACATAGTTGTGCGCCTCCTTTCTTTTATCAGCTTATCCATGGTTGCTGACCTATTGTCTTGCGCTCTTGACAATATTTATTTTACGCTATAATATGTCACATATAAATACCAAGCATACACCATATCGTATTTTATAGAAGGAGGAATATGTCACTTATGTATGACAAAAATGTATTTTCAACCCAATTAAAAAATTTGCGAGAATCTCGTTGGAAACAATATAAGAATAATCAGGACAAACGGAACAATCCTTATGAAAAATATGCTTACTGCAAATCACAAGATACTCTATCAGAAAAACTGAATGTTGAGCGCAGAACTTATGGAAAATGGGAAAACGGAACAACAATTCCTACAATTGACAAGGTGGCAGATATTTGTAATGTCTTAGATTGTAATATTGATTACTTATTAGGGGCAGAAGAACTCATTGGATTCACACCTTCCGCAATTGCTTCTCACTACTCCACAATCAACATTGATATAATAAATAAAGCCATGAGTGATGATAATTATAGAGATTTTCTCAATTATTTTATGCATCCAGATAATTGTTATGCGCTTGTCAATTCGACCACTCTTAATGCATGGAAAGATTTTCTTGCGAATAGTGAAGTTGACAGCCTAAATGACCCTCTGAAAGCCTTGCTGTCAGATATATTTCAAGGTTATCAAGCATTCACACCATTAAGCCAATATGACAAAACATCCCTAAAAGAATATCTTATCTCTGCATTGCCTCACGATAAGTTTTCTTTTGCAATCAAAAAAATGGATGAATGCATCAATATAAACACCTGCTTATCTGCAAATATATTAAATAAACTCGGTATAGTTACTGATAATCCTCAGAACTATCAAATTCTAATTGATTATCTTGTTAATTACTGTTTTAATGTTCTTCTTACGAAAGAAAAAATAGATATTCAAAAAGAGAAAATCGGACAACTTTTTGTTCATATGCTAGAGAAATATCTTGAAAAATAAGAATAAAAAAGAAATGGAACTGATTTATTTCAGATCCATTTCCGCTTTTTTTGCAGTTCCATTTCCTTTTTCAATTAAACCTGTAAGCCATCCTTTATTCTTTTTTTGCATAGCTCGTAATAGTTATCATTTTTTTCTATTCCAATCGAACCAACCCCATATTTGTTAGCAACAATTGACGTTGTACCACTTCCAAGAAAAGGGTCTAACACAACATCCTCCTTTTCCATATGTTGTATAATGATTTCTGGTATATCGCTAGGATATGGTGCATCATGTCCTAATATATTTCTCCCTCTAACCATTTTTACCACTGGTCTAATGTTTTTTATTTGAGATACTATTTCTGAGTATTTTTTATTGGGCTTCCCTTTTGAAAGTATCAACACATGCTCCCAGCAATTCAACGGCGCTTGATAATATGGTGTTAAATTTCCTTGATTAAAGCTTCTGTTCCCCTGTATCTCACCCTTATCCCATATTATATTTCCAATCACTTCAAAACCTATGCGTTGAAAGATATCTATCATATACGCCCCTAATATCATACGTTTATCTCCCATTGCTGAAAGAGAGATATTATTCTCGTTGTCAAAGTAATCAAAAATATTAAACAGGTAAACTGCCCCTTCTTTCATGACTCTATATATTTCTCTTGAAATATTGTACATATCGTATAGATAGCAATATATATTTCCCCATTGAGAATAAGTTTTTGCATTATAGTAAGGTGGTGATGTTACCGCCCCATCTATACTTGATTCAGGAAGGGAACGTAGTACATCATACGAATCACCAAAAAATACATCCGCTTTTCCTATTTTGCTCTTTTTATATTCTCCTATAATTCTGTTATCGTCCTGAATATATCTGTAGAAATATGAAGAATCCATAAATGTTTTTCTAATATCAATCTGACAGTCCTTAATCTCATGATAGTTTATCTTTCGACTTAAAAAGCTTTTGCTTCGCTTTTTTTCATTTGTGTAAACATCCACTTCATCACCGACACAGCTATAATGTCGAACTGCCATTTCAAATATCTCTGTCTCCGGACAAGTTTTTATACAATCCAGATGCCATTTTGCTATTGATTGCTCAGGTATATAATTCTCTTCATTCTGTAATTGCTTTTGTCTATACAGCGACATAAATGCGTACCGTTTTCCCCTATTGTACTTACTTCTATCAGGGCACAGCGGATTTTCACATTCCCAGCTTCTAACATTAAGTATCGGGTATGAATTCCCCTGAATATTCTTTGAATAGCATGCAGGACAGTTTACTATTCTTTCATCTCTTTTATTTTTTTCAAATATTAAAAGTAATGAATACTCTTTATCTTCACCAATTACAAAACAATCCTTAAACACAAAGCCTTGAAATGCGACATCAAACTCAGCATTATATGGCACTAAAGATTCAATGTAATCCTTTGTTATATCACCTATCTTTTTCCATCGAAAATAGGCTCTATCTATCTTTTCTTTAATATGCTTCTCAGAATATAAGATAATATCAGCGTATAATTTCCATTGTTTTCCATTGTCCTTTTTTATATTTGGTATATAAACTATCATATCACAATGATTATTCAGATTGTTATATGCTTCTTTTATTGTTCCCAAGAGTTTATTACATCCGCATATATAATCTTCCTCCATCAAGGGATGTGTTGCGTCTATGAATACCATTGCGTGATTTCTCTGACACATATCAGGATATTTTGCGCCAATAAAATCATAAAAGTCTTCCCTAACGTCTTCCCCAGAAAAAAATTCTCTTGAAATATTCCAATCAAACAAATTAAAACAATATCTTGAGAAAATGGATGCAATTACATCGTTGCATTTTTTATCCGTTTGAATCAGATATCCCAATTCCTTAAATGTTAATTCTTCGTCAACCGGGTTAAAATGCTTTAAAAACAATTCATCCTCTATATTATTCTCTCTTAGGAATTTGCCAAATGCTTTTTTTTCTCCCTTATCTAATAATTCTCTAATCACCAATTTTTGCTTATAATTGAATTTCACATTAATCTTAAATGCATAATCTAAAACGCCCTGATATGCTGATGCATTCAAATCCAACTTATTATTTACCGCTTCTATGAATGTCATTTTATAATCCTTAGTTTTGTTTTTCCCTTTGGTTTTTGAATAGGCTACCAACTGACTTAATGCTTCTACCTGTTTTTCTTCTGGCGTCCATTTTATTCCTAATAATTCTACAAATTTATCGATTATATCCTTTTTCATGATTTTCTCCTTTATCAATATCCCCAGCCATTATACCTATTATAGGTTGAATAGTCAATATTCTAATTTGGAATAATTACAGTGTATGAATAAAATATATGTTGGAGGTGTTTTTATGAGTGTAATATATGAACCTGAATATCGTATTCTCATCCAATGCCTGAAAGATTTCCGTACTCAGTCAAAAATGACTCAACAAGAATTAGCCTACGCTTTAAATTGTAGTCAATCCTATGTTTGCAAATATGAACAATGCCAAAAGCGTCTTGATTTCATTGAAGTTCGAAATATCTGTTTAGCATTAGGTGTTAGTTTACCTGAATTTATTAAAGAATATGAAGAACGTATAGCTTTAGGAGGTATTAAACAATGACAGACTACGACAAAATTAAATCTTTTCCAGAATCCGACAGGGAATGGACAGAAGAACAATGGAAGTATATGCTTGACTATCTCGTTGATATTGGTATGGTAAAATATAGTGAGATAGCATCGCTTGTCTTAGGACACCTTAATCCATCTCAGGTTGGTACTTCCGTAGCAAGCAACAAATCCTTCCAATCTCACTATCCACCAAGAAAATGTTGGGAAGCTGTTAGGCAATGGCATTTCGACCAAACTGGAAAATGTGCAGATTGTGGCACTCGTTTAGAATTGCAAGCAGACCACATTATTCCAAAAGAAGAATTAGGCGATGCCGCTAATACACTTGATAATATGACTCTCAGATGTAGAAGATGCAATGTAATTAAACGACCTTCTCACAAACATGGTGGAGAGACATTTCTTACTGCTGAAGCCGCTTTAATGTGGATTCTGTTTACAAGACGCCCTGATACCTATCAAGAATTCATGACATTGTGTAGAGAGTATGGTCTTACTATGGCGAGTGTACGCTTTGAAGAATCATGGGCTATGGCTAAATGGCTAGAAAGAGAAGGCAAATATAACATATCTCCTGATTCCAAATATTGATATTAAAAGAACCCCTTCATTGAGGGGTTCTTTTTACGTGTTCTCTTTATTTGGTCATAAATCAGTCGTAATTTTCGACCTTGCCTACCTGTAACTACTAATATTACGTCATTCCTTACGACAACAATTTCATTGTCCATACATTGTGAACTTCTATAGTACTCCTTAGTACAACTTCGCCCCTGCTGGAATGTGGTCATCCACCATCAGAAGATGCAATTCTTCATCCTCTGAATCTTTAAGATTATTTACTGCTGAAAGTAACATACCACAGGATTCAATTCCCATCATTGCTCTAGGCGGAAGGTTTGTAATAGCAATAAGTGTCTTTCCAACTAACTCTTCTGGTTCATAATATGCATGAATACCAGAAAGGATTGTTCTATCAACACCTGTACCATCATCTAGAGTAAACTGTAAAAGCTTTTTGCTCTTTGGTACTGCTACACATTCCTTAACCTTAACTGCTCTAAAATCTGATTTTGAGAATGTATCAAAATCAACTGTTTCCTCAAACAATGGTTCAATCTTTACATTTGAGAAATCAATCTTTTCTTCAACGGTCGCAATCTGGTCGCAATTCTCTGTTGAATTACTCTTAGATGCCTTATTTTCCTGCTTATCTGAGCTTAATGACTTCATTGTGGGGAAGAGCAACACATCCCTGATCGCTGCACTGTTTGTCAACAGCATACACATTCTGTCGATTCCGAATCCGATACCGCCTGTAGGAGGCATACCGATTTCCAGCGCGTTCAGGAAGTCTTCGTCTGTTGTATTCGCTTCATCGTCTCCCTGTGCAATCAACTCTTCCTGTGCTTTGAAACGTTCTCTCTGATCGATCGGATCGTTCAGCTCGGAGTATGCGTTCGCCATCTCCCATCCGTTCATAAAGAACTCGAAGCGTTCTGTATATTCCGGATTCTCCGGTTTTTTCTTTGTCAGCGGAGAAATCTCGATCGGATGATCCATTACAAATGTAGGCTGGATCAGGTGCTCCTCTGCAAATTCTTCGAAGAAGAGTGCAAGGATATCTCCTTTTTTGTGACGCTCTTCAAACTCTACATGATGCTCTTTTGCAAGTGCTCTTGCCTGTTCCAGTGTTTCCACTTCGTTCCAGTCCACACCTGCATATTTTTTCACTGCATCTACCATTGTGATTCTCTCAAACGGCTTTCCTAAATCCATCTGCACACCGTTGTATTCGATCACAGTTGTTCCAAGTACTTCCTGTGCAACATGACGGTACAGATTCTCTGTCAGATCCATCATTCCGTTATAGTCTGTATACGCCTGGTACAACTCCATCAATGCAAATTCTGGGTTGTGTCTTGTATCGCAACCTTCGTTACGGAATACACGGCCGATTTCGTAAACTTTTTCCATACCACCAACGATTAATCTCTTTAAGTATAATTCAAGAGAAATACGAAGTTTGAAGTCTTCGTCTAATGCGTTAGAGTGTGTGATAAATGGACGAGCTGCTGCTCCACCTGCATTTGCTACAAGCATTGGTGTTTCCACTTCCATAAATCCTTGTCCGTCTAAGAATGTTCTGATCGCTCTTAAAATTTGAGAACGTTTGATAAATGTATCTTTTACGTCTGGATTCATGATTAAGTCTACGTATCTTTGACGGTAACGTAAATCTGTATTTGTTAAACCATGATATTTTTCAGGTAAGATTTGTAAGCTCTTTGATAATAATATTACTTCTTCTGCATGGATAGAGATTTCACCCATTTTTGTGCGGAATACATCACCTTTGATACCAACGATATCACCGATGTCCATTTTCTTGAATGCTTTGTATTCTTCTTCACCGATGCAATCTCTGGCAACGTATGATTGGATATTTCCTTTTAAATCTTGTACGTTACAGAAAGATGCTTTACCCATAACACGTTTAGACATGATACGTCCTGCGATAGATACTTTTTTACCTTCCATTTCATCAAAGTTATCTTTGATTGTTTGGCTGTGTGTATCTGCATCATACTTTGTGATTACGAATGGGTCGTTTCCATTAGCTTGTAAATCTGCTAATTTTTCACGATGTACTTTTCTTAATTGATTAAGGTCTTGTTCTTGTACATTTTGTTGTTCAGCCACGATCTTTCCTCCTAAACGTTCTTAAAATTATTTGCTTCTTGAGATTTCTAATACTTTGTATTCAATAGTTCCTGCTTGTGTTTCTACAAATACTTGTTCGCCTACAGCTTTTCCAAGTAATGCAGCTCCAAGTGGTGATTCATTTGAGATTTTACCTGCTAAGCTGTTTGCTTCTGTAGAACCTACAATGCTGTATTCCACTTCTTCTTCAAATTCTTCATCGTATAACAATACTGTACATCCGATGTTAATTTTATTTAAATCTACTTCGTTTTCATCAACAATTTCTACATCTTTTAAAATCTTTTCGATTTCTTCAATTCGTGCTTCGATATCGCGTTATTCTTCTTTTGATTCTGCTAGTCATTGGAATTGTAAGATTCATTCAAAAACGGAGAAAACGAAAAAATATTGTGAAAAAACAGAAACTCTAATTACCAAAAAAATCGCTGCTGTGATTCTAACAAACCACAACAGCGATTTTTCTATTCTTCATTTAACCCCTTCACAGCCTTTTCTACTTCCTCTACAGGACAGCCCAGTAACTGCGCCGTTTCCTCCATATTCTGCAGTTTTGCATACACCCGCCGCAACATCTGCACCCTTTCATTCTTTCTCTCACACGCTTGCTGCTCTAGTTAATTTCTCTGCTGTTCCAGTTGACTCACCTGTTCCTTTAACGCCTTCCTCTGTACATTAATCTCATCCTGCATCTCATCTATCATCAACTGCACTGTATTCCGATCCAGCTCTAGCAATTCCTTCGAAAACATTCTCATCACCTCATCCATGTTCTGGCACATCTGATACGCCTCCTCATACATTGCCCGGAACTCCGGATACTGCTCAATCAATCAGACAACTACTTCCGGATCATCCATGCACAAGAACGCCAGCCATGCCTCCAGTTTATTATCAAACTTCGTTTTCCTCATATTCTCATTTTTATTGTGATAGATTTCTTTATAGATGTTAAGTGGGATGCAAATATATTCCTGCAGCAGATTCCACTCCAGTCCGCTGTCAAATACCTGTTTTGATTGATGTCTGTATCTGTCTGGATATGCATGGAACTCCTTCGGACTCTTTTCGAATAAAACAATCATACCATCTTCTAACCTCTCCGGTGTATACTCCGGGTTCATCTCTTCTTTGAAGAAACCGTCATATAGGAACTTAATCCCCCTCACCCCGGTACAGAAATCCAAAAATTCTCCTTGCTGTTCCTCCGTCCATTCTTCAAATAAATCTCTCAATTCTTGCTTTGAATTTCTGCAAGCAAAGTTTCCCGCTCTTTTAACATCGGGAAATACCGTTTCAACGTTGTTGCCATAGGCACATCCTCCTTCTTCTGTGCAAAATCATTCTCCATTATGAATGTTTTTGCAGTTTTTCAATTTACTGTTTTCACTTTTACATTCATGGACCGTGCCTGACTTAGGCAGCGAAATAAAACTCATAATAGAAATACCGCAGGAAGAACATCCTGCCGAAAATTTTTATTTTCTAAAAATATAATGGGAAGTGTATATCTACCTTAGCATACACTTCCCGTAAAATCTATGTGTTTTTTGTTGATAACCCCTGTGAATTTGTTAGTAACCTTTTCGCCTTTTTCACAGTTAGTTTTCATGTTTCAGAAGTCTTACCTCGCCTGTAATCCCAGAAAAACTGGACGGTTTCACTTCCTGACCTATATATTTTGCATATGGATTTGGATATTTTGCCATCTCTCGTTCCAACGTAGTTGCAACTTCGATTGCAATTTCATTTTCGCCATCCTTTACATAAGAGCTCAATTCATAGCGATAGCTTGGAACAATCTGAATCCCCAGACTTTTTCCGTTCAAAAATACCTCTACACCTTCGTATGCATCACTGATTTCTAGAATATATGTAGCCGCTTCCTCTCCCTCAAATCGATTTTCATAACGTACAAATCCGGAAAATTCCGGTTCTTCTTCGTGCAATCGATCTGGAATTGTCACTTCTTTTTTCGCTTTGAAGTGTGGATACTCAATACTTCTGCAAATACTTCGCTGCCACGTCCCTATAAATGGAATTTCTACGCCTTCTCCGGAAATCGGTGTCGTCTTCTCCTTCAAAATAGCCTCTGCTTTTTCTCTTGATTCAAATACGAGTAAATAGCTCTTCAATGGTTCTAATACAAGAGAAACCTTTGTTATGCCAGTTGTCTCATCCCTTACTGCCTCTGCATCCTGAATGGTATTTTCCCACGCCCCATATGCATAACACGCTCTGGACTCCGGCATTTCTACAGTTCCCTCATAAATACTATTTCCTTCATTGACAAACATGTATACTGCACTTCCATCCACATGTTCATAATGATAATACCGAATTCTGTTATTTTCCGGCGTAATAGTAATCTCACTGATTCCCGATTTTCTCAGCCTCTCTGCCAGTTCTGAAAGAGGAACTACTTCTCCCTCTACACCTTCCGGCAAGCCATCCACAAAATACACCGGAAAATGCGCCGCTTGGAGTTGTTTCAATGCAGCTTTCATATGCGGTGTTATAAATTGTAATTTTGGTACTATCAATACACGGTAGTTTTGTGTATTCACCCGGAAACTTCCTTCCACACGTTCTGCATCATATGTAATTTCCATATCATACGCATTTTCAGGCAAAAACACATCCTGGGGAATATAATCATAATCGATTTGATGATCATATAACTGATGCCCTACTACATCGGAAGCCATTGCATCACCCATCCACTCACTTTCTCCATGATACAACACCGCTGCCGGTGCAATATGCACGCCTCCATTAAGCAGTTCCAATACCCGATTGCTATATGCCATCAAAGCCCCAAAATGACGATACTGTGGGTGATTTCCATGGGCATAAAAATGCGGCGGACAATCCGGATCCGGATATTCCTTTGCCGAAAAAGCATGTGGCACAAAATGATTGATTCCACGTACCATAAAATGATCTAATAAATATTTTTCCAGGCGAACTCCCTCGCCCCATCCGTAAGCTCCGAAGATTTCACACATGGAGTTTCCTTTTTTCAGCGGTTCAATCGCCGCTGCTGAGGAACCTAATTTCCCTAATCCATAATGATAAAAAGAACCGTTTCTACTGTGGAATGGAGGCATATTAAGATCCAAGTCCTCTTGTCCGGGCATCACCTGTCCGCCAATATCATCGATTCCTGCCATATCCTGCCCAGCCAGACCGCGGAAATAATGCCCAAGAGAAGACCCTGTCTTAGATGCATGATTATTATCCTCGATCAAATGTCCGATATATGCCACTCCATGCTTTCTGCACCACTCACCGATCGGCCAGGAAAAATCCTTTTCCACCAATCTGGACACGTGATCCATATATGCATAACGCACTGCTGCCGTTTCTGCCTTGTCTGCATTCTGCTCCCAGAGAAGTGCCAGCCGACCCACAAAATCTTCCCCCAGTTCTTCCTTCAATTCCGCTTCTAGTTCTCGGCTCCAAGGATAATCCATTTCCTCTGAACATCCCAGACCATTATTATGATCATACAAATGTCCATTTCCCAGTTCCGGCTCATCGGAAAAGAATCCGGCGATCGTTGTTCCGAATTCAGCCTGATAATGCTCCCAGTGTGGCTCATACACTGCCTGGATCTGCACCTTGCAAGATTCCCGATCCATCATGTTAATGTAATCCCGGTGTGGTCCTCTGTTTCGGGTAAGCTGCAGTACATAAACCTTCCATTCTCCTTCCGGCACCTCCCACAACAAACCATTTTCAGAAACCTCAGATATCAAATTTATTCGATACTCTTTCCTGAGAAATCCACCTGCTCCGTCTTGACGAATTGCATAAATTCCAAGTAATCTGTCATCCTCAAATTGCTTTGTAGCTCCATCCGCGGAATTATGAGTCATCATCTGCTCCATCATATTGGGCTCAAAAGGACGGGCCTTCTTGATATCTTCAGCAGGAATCACAATTTGCTCCCCCTGCCGTCCCCGATACTGTCTGCATGTAATACTCTGGCGGTACAACTCCAACGGCTGATCCTTCATTGCCCCATTTGCATACCCGGTCGGGAAATGACTGTCATCCAGAATCCAGACCTTCATTCCATATCGTTTCGCCTCTTCCAAAATGATGTCCATGTCATGCCACCACTGTTCTCCGCAAAAATCCGGATGCGGTCTGCTCTCTACACAGACGGCTCCGATATTTGCCTCATGGATGACTTTCATATATTCCCTGAGAACCGTTTCCGTTTCTCCATGCTGCCAGAAGAACGGAAAGATATAATTTCCACCCTCTCCTTTTTGCAATGCTTTTATTTTCTCGCTCATCTTATGTCTTCACTGCTCCTTTTTGATTCCCTGCAGGATACGGTTCACCTGCTTGATGCTTTCGGCATCTGCGCCTCCTTGTTTCAAAAGACTTTCTACTGTGATTCTGCCCATCATTCTCTGCAATGCCGGATTGTCTTTGACTGCTTCCGCCACATCTCCCCGGCTCTGAGCGCCCTGTTCCATCAACTGATTGATAACCGCTCCTGCCTTTGGATTCTCTCGAATCTCGCCCAACTTATCAAATACAGAATAACAGGTTTCATCATATGTACTTGCATCAAACCAGTTCGCAACCGGCTTTGCCTGCACCATGCGATATGTCGGGTTTTCTTCTTCCACCCTTCGAATCTGCATCTGATCAGACACTGCACCACTCCTTGCTTCTATCGTATGCTCTCCCTGAAGCGCAACCGGAAAAGTAAAGATCGTTTTTCCTGCCTTTGTTTCTACTTCATTTCCATCCACAAACAACGTCACTTCCGGCTGATTGGAATATACTTTTACCTCTGTCATCTCTTCTGCACGATCTGCATACCGTTTTCCACACAAATGCACAAAGGGTTCTTTCTGATTCCAAGCTGCCTTATATAAATAAAACGCATCCTTTTTCAAACGACGGTCAATGGTAACCAATCCCTTTTGATTCTCCCCATGTTTTCCACCTTCGTCTCTTCCATCTGCGGCGAAATCAAACAGATTCCATACGTGCGTCGCCCACAGCCAAGGGCGTTCCTCAATCATTTTCAGCATATGCTCATGGTACACTGCCTGATAACTTTCTGTATAGTCTCCCTTCTCCGGTTTGGATGACTGATACTGTGGGTTAGCATCTGCCCCATACTCAGAAAAGCCAATGACACGATCCGGATATTTCTCATGATATTCGTCAAAAAATTCCTCATTCTGTTCCAAATCTCCAAGATACCATCCGAAATACAGATTGTAACTATTAATATCCGGAATTTCCAAGATCGGACTGTCTATTTCCAGCATAAATACATTTGCCATAGTCGTAGGACGGGTAGCGTCCAGCCGATGACAAAGATCGTTTAACAGTCTGTGATTTTCCAGCAAATCCTCATCCACTGCACTTGCAGCTGTAATTTCATTGGACAGCCCCCAACAGCAAATGCTTGGATGATTGTAATTCTGTACGATCAGCTCCTCCATCTGAGACAGCGTATTGGCACGCGCACTGCTCATATGCATCGTAATATACGGAATTTCTGCCCATACAACCAGACCATTTTCATCACACAGATCATAAAATTCCTGCGCATGCTGATAATGAGCAAGACGAAGTGTCGTTGCCCCCAGTTCCTTGATAATCTCCATATCACGCTGATGGTCTTCCAATGACAAAGCATTTCCAACACCTTTTACATCCTGATGCCGACTCACTCCTCTCAGCGGATAACTGCGGCCATTTAAAAGAAATCCTTTTTGTGAGTCCATTTCAAATGTTCTGCATCCAAACCTCGTACTCACTCGGTCACCACTTGCAAGAACCGCCTCTGCCGAATACAGATAAGGGTCTTCTAATCCATCCCAAAGATGTACCTGTTCAATCTCAAATACCGTCTTTGCGTAATTTCCCGACACTTCAACGTTCTTTGTCTGTTCCGCTGCGGTAATCGTTACCTCTTTCGGATTCCCGGAAGTCCATACTTCTACCGTAACGTTTGCTTTTTTTGTCTCCAGATCCACTTCCGGCGTCAATTTGATACCCGGTGTTCCACAATAATCCAGCGCAAAATGTTCTCTCGGCACTACAAGAAGATTGACACTTCTATATAATCCTCCATAAAAAGTAAAATCTGCCTTCTGCGGATAGCAGATCGTATTATCCCCATTATCCACCGCAACTGCAAGTACATTTTTCTCTGTCAAATACGCTGTCAGATTGACGCGAAATGTAGAATACCCGCCTTCGTGATGAAACAGTTTTTCTCCGTTCAAATACACATCACTGATCATAGCAGCACCAAGAAATTCCAGATACACTTCTTCCTCTTCTGTCTTCTCTACCTCAGTAAGCTCCTTGATATACCAACAGGTTCCGCGATAGTAATCATTCCCACCATCTTGTCCATCTTCGGCATTCCATGTATGCGGGAGCGAAATCCGTTCCCCCTCTGCCTGCATAGCTTCCGCTGCATTTCCTGCCTGTTTCACAAATTTCCAGTTATCATTGATTGTCAGTTTCATCTATTTCACTACCTACTTTCTTTCCAACACCTTTTTTACAGTACCATGGGTGATTCCATTCTCATTATAAGAATCCACCCGTACAAAGCACTCCTGCTCTTTCACCAATGCGCCGATTCTTTTTTCTATCTGTTGTTCTACTGCCTTTTGCACCGATTCCGGATTCCTGTAAATCTGATAGCTGTGATACAATTTCCTTTCCTCATGTCCCCATAAAATGTTATATCCGATAGCATCTGCAGTTTCCCCGATCGATACTAGAAGATCCAGTCCATCCTCACTTTTTACTGCGTGATATTTGGGTGAAACAGGCTTGTCTCCGGCGCCCTTTCCAAATACACGAAATCCTGATATACAAGGTTCTACATGATACGGAATCTCCACAATTGTCAAACGTAAATATCGAACCTGCAATCCTTCTTCCCTTACAACCAGATCATGAGGCAGGTCTGTATCAACCTTCGACTTATCTTCAATCATAAAATACTCCGCCCCATCCAGAGAACCTTCTAACTTCCAACGTGTCACAAGCTCTCTCTCTTCAATATAACGTGGCTGTGTTTCACTGCCCTGTATTTTCCCCGGTGAAGCAATCGGGAGCGCATCATCGGCAAAATTAATCTGGATCGCACGCACATCCATCACCGTTCCCAAATCTGTCTCCAGCCACTGTCCGCTCTCAGAATCTGCTGCTCTCCACCACGTTTTTGCATTTTCATCAAATGCTTTCTCCGGTTCTTTTCCTTTTACAAAAGAAGAGGCTTTTGCCGGTTTTGCATAATTCAGCAAAAACCATTCCGGCTCTTTCCAGGGATCCATCTTACCATCCTCAACCGCAATAGGCCAGTCTCCGTAATTCTGATTACAGAATAGTTCTCCATCCGAATCAAAACCAGCCGGCCACAGACCAACCCGGCGTTCAAATTGATGATTTACACTGATCCGCATTGTTGCGGTATGCCAGAGATTCTGCTGTAAATCCCTCATTGTAGATCCATGCCCGGCTCCCGGCATAAAACCACCCGGATGATAAGAATACGGGTTATTCTTTGCCAATATAAATGGTCCCAGCGGATGCTCCGCTACATAGACACCATCCGCATAACCATTATATTCTGTTCCCGGACAGGCATACTGCAGATAATATCTTCCCTCATATTTATCCATCCAGGGTCCCTCAATAAAAGGACGTCTCGTAAACATTCCTTTAATTGCAGGAATATAAACTTTCGGTATTGACTCCTCCGGCATCTGACTTTGTCGTACAAACGCCTGGAACATCACTTCAACCTCTTCATCGCTACGAGGAAATTCACAATGATCTTCTCCCATTCGTTCATAACCGCGGCAATACCCATCTCCGAAAAGTAATTCCTTCCATTCTGTTTTCGGTTTCATGGTCTCCGGCTCCAATTCTACACCCCAGACAGGCGTCTGGTTAGAACATCCCCAATAAAAATAGATCTTTCCGTCCTCATCAAAGAACAAATTTGGATCCCAGAAATCAAACGTTCCCGGAATCTCTTCATAAGGTCCATTTATAATATCTTTGGTCCGGTAATAATTGCATACCGTTCCCTTTTTCGATGCACAGAAATATACATAGTCTCCGCACACACGTGCATCAGGTGCATAATCATACAACGGCAGGTTCTCCGGGAGTCTATATGACTCCCAGTGAACCAGATCTTCTGATACCCATACCGATAAATTCATAGACGCAAAAAGATAATATTTTCCATGAAATAAAATCATCGATGGATCTGCACCCTCCCGGTCGATCTGCAGCTTTCCATGAGTTCTCGGATCCATATTAAACTGATACCGATACGGAACATTCATCGGGTTACAATAATACTTTTTCAAGTTTTATGCCTCCTTTTTCAGCGCTTCTTTTTTCGCTGCAATCCGTTTCTGAACTTCTACCATTTCCGCCTTGTTCAATTTACAGAATTTCATAGCCACCAATGTACAGATCCATCCGATAATCGGAAGTCCGAACGTCAAGAACATGGTCAGCCAAAAAATTGCCGGTGTACTTGCATCACCAGGCTGTGGAACTGTTGTTTTATAACCAACCAGCGCAACTGCACCTGCTGCAATCGCCGCACCACAGGAAGAAATCAGTTTATCAAGAAAACTATAAGTTCCTGTTACCACTGCCGGTACATAACGTCCGCTTCTGTCCAGCTCATAGTCGATCAAATCTGACATAAACGCTGTATTTGCTGTTGTTATACACATATTAGCTCCATTTTTACAAAGCGTGAATACCACGTAAATAATTGTCATCACGCCCATTTTTGCAATATCCTTCGGATTAATAATCACAAAGAATCCACACATAATCACTGAAATTGCAATACAAATTTTGGTCCATGTGACAATGGTCTCCATATTGCCATACTTTCCTGCATACTTTGCTCCTCCGATTGCAAACAAAATAGATGGAAGCATTCCAATTACAGTCAGGATCGTAGAAATCCCCATATTACCGATAATAATTCCATTTAACAAGGTTACAATGACTGCCTGGGAAGCTGTTACCTGTGCAATTTTATCAGATGCAGCAGAAATAATATAGCACTGCAGCGGACGATTGCCTTTCATCACCTCTAACATATCTTTAACTTTTAACGGCTCTCTTTCCTTTGTCAAACCTTTAAAATTTTCCGGTTTATCATATTCACTCACTCCAATACATACCAATGCGACACCTACTGCAGCCAAAAGCAGACAAAGCTTACATGCTGCGCTTAAAAATTCCTGATTATATGTACCGCCAAATTTCGGAAGCATGACAACATTTAATACAATTGTCAATACCATCGGAACCATGTAATTCAACGCGGTCACCCACACCCCAAGCGTCGGACGCTGTCTCGGATCGTTGGTCATCAACGACGGAATTGTCTGTGCTGTCATATTCACAATTGTATAACCAATCACATAGATAACATAAAATAATACAAATGCCACTGTTCCCAGACCTTTTCCTGCCGCCCAGTCATACATACACAACAGTGCAACTGCTTCAATCACGAATCCGACAATCAGTAAAATCCGGATTTTTCCATATTTTGTATTTACCTTATCATATAAAAATGCTAACATCGGGTCTGTCACTCCGTCTAAAATACGGGTTCCTGTCAAAATCACACCAATTGCAGCCGTCCCGATTCCAAATCCGATACTTGCAGCATAACTTGCCATTCCAATCAGTGAATATACTGTCATTCCAACAAATGCATTACATGCATATAAAATAATCTGCCACAGCTTTGCACGACGATACTGTACGCCATCGATTTCACTTGCGCTCAATTTCTTACCCATAACTTAAATTCTCCTTTTATTTTCCACCTTTTTTCTTCTGTACTCACTTGGTGAGCTTCCCACTTCTTTTTGAAAACACGAATAAAAATAACTTCTGTTTCCGAATGCAAGGCTGTCACTGATGGATTGAATACTTGCCGTACTCCCTGTCAGCATCGTTTTTGCCCGCTCTATTTTTTCGTGAAGTACATATTCATTCACACTGACTCCCGTTTCTTTTTTAAATTTACGAGAAAAATAATATTCGGTATATCCGGATTGTTCTGCCAGTTTCTTCACAGAAATAACTTCTGACAAATGTCCTTTGATATACTCACAACTATTACGAATACAATCAGATACATTCGGATTTTCTCTGCTTTCACGCACTCTTCCCACATAATCTTCCAATAATTTCTGACAAACCTTTGTCGTATCGGTCATGGATTTGCATTCCTCGATCTTCTGAGCATAATAATCATTCAGATTATATGCGATTTCCGGTGAAAGTCCGCCCCGCATACTTGCTCTGGAGCAAATAGTCAAAAGCACCAGTGTATTATTCTTATGCCGTCTCAACGTATCTCCGTAATCCACTTTCATCCCGGCGCTCATCATTGAGGAAACTTTTAGCATCTCCTTATACCGTGGACTTCCCTCTTCCAGCATTCTGCAGAGATTCTGCTCCGCCTCCCAGATACCTGAATGTTTCTCAGAACCTCCCAGCTGTATTTCCTGTTCCATTTCCGGAAGAATATTTACAATTTCAATCTCGTGAGCTTCGATTCGATTTTCATTCATCGCATATTCAAACATCACCGCATACTGCGTCAATATATTCCCCGGAACAATCGGAATTTCTTCAAATACGCGAAACAATCGGGAACGGAGCGGCACAGAAAGATTATAAGAATCCAGTTTTTTTCGAAGAATCAGCATACTATCTCGCCCGCTGTAGATCGGACCGATATAATAAACCTGTTCTACCTGCTCTTCTTTGTGTTCAAATCCTGCAATCCAAAGCAAGTTGTTTCCTGCCTCCAACACTACCGGATACAACTTTCCCTGTTCCTGACGCTCTCTTAGAATTTTTTCCATTCCTACATACGCAAAAAATTCTCCTGAAAACAAATCATTCTTCCATGTTGTCTCCATCAAGTGATACTCTGCATCGTATTTCCAATAACATAGTTCGTAATTACAGTTGAGCAGTTCCAGAAAAAACTGCATCCGTTCCCTCTTCCCCATCTTGTTCCCTTTCTTATTCTCAGATTGTGTTCATCTTCCGATATGGAAATAATATCTGATAGTCTGCATCTCCCATCCCCCGCACTGTTGCTCCGCAAAGTACTTCCGGATGTTCTGAAAGGGAGAGCATGATTACTTGACAAAATGTGGATTTTAACGAAAACCTGTCGCCCTCTAGAGTCTCGAACCGGACATCATTTTCACAATTCTGCACATCTTTCATTAAGGATTGTAAATCTGCATCTTCCGAATAAATAAATTCAAACTCTTCTTTTCTCATATATTTCCCTTTATCTAACGTTGATTTCCCAAATAATAAAAACTATCCTTCGGCATTCGTTTCTGTGTTGTTCGATCAACCCCAATCAAACCAAAGGTCATAGAATACCCTTTCTGCCATTCAAAATTATCCAGTAAACTCCAGTAACAATAGCCTTTTACCGGTATTCCGTCTGCGATACAGTTTTGTACTCCTTCAAGTGCCTTTTCCAAAAATGCAATCCGCTGGCTGTCATCCGCTACTGCAATTCCATTTTCAGTTACAATCAAGTCTTGATGAAATTCTTTTGCCACTTTTCGAATCACATGTTCCAGTGCCTCCGGATAAAATTCATAGTTCATCTGTGTCAATTCTGCATCTGCAGGATTCCCCATTCTTCCCTCTTTTCCAAAACGAGAACGCGTATAATTCTGTACTCCTAGAAAATCATCTTCTTGAATATATGGAAGATAATGTAAAAACTCATCCTCCCATTCTTTCTCTGCAAATGATTCACCGCCTATTTCTACAACCTGCACATCATGAAGGGATAATGTAAGACCAACCTTCATATCCGGATACAGTTCTTTGATTACTGATTTTGCCGCCTGATGCGCCTTCATAATCAATAGGTCGCCCTTTCGAGTTCGCATAGAAGTAAAGTTTTCCACTTTCTCTACACCAAACACCTTTTTGTTTTCCTCAGCCTTCGCCTGCTGCCCTTCTAACATTTTTTGGAAATTCATTCCCATCTGCACATTTCCGTCTTTGTCACCTGATGCCTCCATCTGAGACGTCATTATTTTCTTATAACGCTCTGCAATTCCTGCAATCTGCAACCCGATATTTGCCTCATTAATCGTACACACATACTGAAGTTCTTCCCCAAGATGTTCCATGACATAGCGGACGTACTTCGCGAAGTCTTCTACAACGCTTTCCGCTTCCCAACCACCTTTTGTAATAATCCAGATTGGACTTGAAAAATGATGCAGTGTCACAATTGGCGCGATCCCATATTCCTTACAGCAGCGAATCACACTGCGGTAGTGTTTGATTTCCTTTTCCTCAAACACACCTTCTCTAGGTTCAATTCTTGCCCACTCCAATGAAAAACGATACACATTCAATCCTGCCTCTGCCATCAATCTAATATCCTCTTCATATCGATTATAATGGTCTACTGCATCTAATGATGGTTCCACATAGGCAGTGTGCTCCATCTGCTCCATCGCCCAGCAATCACTATTCGTGTTATTCCCTTCCACCTGATGCGCAGCAGTTGCCGCACCAAGCAAAAAGGATGTTTCAAATTTCTTCATATTGAGTCTCCTTGTCTCACTCTTATTTATCTGCATCATACAAAATAAATGCAAATGCTGCGTTCATATTTTCGTTTTTGTGTATTCATATTCGTTACATTTTAATATATATCTAATTTTAAAACATTTTCTCAAAAATACGAACTCCTTTTTTGATAATTATTCGATAAAATATTTCCTATATAAAATAAAACAAAATAAAATAAATAAAAAAATAAGAATGGAGTATTACAATGATATACAAAGCAGTACAACAAATCATGCTGGGCACTGTATGCAAAACAGAACTGCAGACAAAAGAAACCTTAACCACAATCAAAGCGGCCGGATATGACGGAATCGAACTCAACGGCTTTATGATTCGTCCAACCCCGTTTCTGGTTCGTATGCTGACCAAATTCTCCGGTATGCCGGTTGGTAAAGGCGGCAATTATAACTGGAAAGAGCTAATCCAGCAAAGCCAGTTAAATGTTGTTTCCATCCACGAGGACTTGGGAACCATCCAGAGGGATCCGGATTTTGTCATCCAAGAAACCAAAGACTTCCGGACAGATACTATCGTTATTACAGGAATGTATCGTTTTGATTATTCTGACCGAAAAGCCGTCTCTAAGTTGGCACAAGACTTAAACAACGCGGGCGAACAATTAAAACAAGCCGGAGTCCAACTTCTGTACCACAACCACAACTGCGAATTCCGGAAAATTGATTCTCAGATGACCGCTTATGACTTTTTGATACAAGAAACCAATCCAGATGTCGTAGGATTTGAATTTGATTCTTATTGGCCCACTGAATCCGGTGTATCCGCACTCCAAATAATGAAACAACTTGGAAATCGAATGAAACTCTACCACATCAACGACCGCGGAACCCGACTGACAGGACCTTCCATGACACCGATTTTAAAATCAGACAGCATAGAACTGGGCTGTGGAAATATGAATCTGACTGCCCTCATTGAACAAGCGGTTCAGGCAGATGTTTCTGCGATTATTTTGGAAAGTCACAAAAACTGGATAGAAAAATCTCCAATAAAATCACTCCAAAAAAGTGCGGAATTTCTAGACGCCCACCTTGGTTGACTACCTGTGACTCCAAATTTTGATGCAGATCTCTGAGTATTCTGCACAAAAAAAGAGTGTTTTATTTCCCCACATTGCGTATCATAATATATACAGAAACTGTACACCAGTGAGGTATTGTTATGGACAAAAAGAATTTATTCTCTTCCGGAAAATTTGCGAAAATGTAAATGATACAATAAATATGTACATTTACTGGAAAATAAAAATGTACAATCAAGGTCAACATGCTATTGTATTCATGGAGGTGCTATCCATGAACGAAGCATTGAAGATTCAGCTCAAAATTCTTAAATTGAGTGATATAAAACCAAACTTTTCAGAACTCGCACGGTTTTATGATCTGGATCGCAGAACTGTCAAAAAGTATTATGACGGATACGAAGGCAAAGCTGCCCACAGAAATAAAGCAAGCAAACTTGATAAACATTATGATCTCATCAAACAGAAACTTTCTATCAGAGGCGCGAATATTCGCGCCGTGTATGAGTTCATTCTTTCTGAGAGGGATCCAGATATCGGTACCTACTCAAACTTTAACAAATACATCAAATCCAAAGGGCTTAAGTCGGTAAAAACTGTTGTTGGTGTTAGAATATAAATAGTACAAAATAAACATGACCATTTTCAATAAATAGTATATGATATTCATAAATCAAGGAGGAGAGTGGTTATGGCAAAAGGTACAAAATATTCACAACAGTTTAAAGAGGATGCGGTACAGTATCGATTGGATCATCCGGAATTGCCACTTCGCAAGACGGCAGAGAATCTGGGAATCAGTGAATCTGCGCTGAAAAATTGGATGAAAGCAGCAAAGGAACATGAAGGCTCGGTCCCTACCCGTGGTTCTGGTAATTACGTAAGTGACGAAGCAAAAGAGATTGCCAGATTACAGCGTGAATTACGAGATACGAAGGATGCTCTTGAAGTGTTAAAAAAAGCAATCGGTATTCTGGAAAACTGACAAAAACTCTTTACACGGTTACTTCTGAGTACGTGGAAGAAATCAAATCCCTGCCTGTGAAACGTCAAGTTTCTGTCAGCGGAATACTGAAAAAATTAGGCGTTTCACGTTCGGGTTACAATGCATGGAAGAAACGGGGTCCTTCGGACACGTCTGTTCGCCGTACAGTTTTAAAAGAAAAAATCCAAAAGATTTACGAAGATTCTCATCAAAACTATGGCGCTCCTAAAATTACTGCAGAATTACGGAAATCCGGAGAATGTATTTCCGAAAAAACAGTTGGAAATTATATGCGTCAAATGGGAATTAAAGCACAATGGGTAAACCATATATCCAAACAACAATAGATTCTGATTTTAGTCAGCAACTAAAGAACATTCTCAACGAGGAATTTAATCCTGACCAGCCAGATGCTGTCTGGTGCTCGGATATTACTTATATTTGGACGTTTGAAGGATTTGTATATCTTACCAGTGTCATGGATCTGTATTCTAGAAAAATCATTTCCTGGGTATTGAGTGAAACACTGGGGGCATCCCATGTAGTAGAATGTATTGAAAAAGCAAAACATGTAAGAAATGTTGAGAAACCGTTGATTTTTCACTGTGACAGGGGATGTCAGTATGTATCAGAAGCCTTTCAAAAAGCAACGAAAGGAATGATTCGTAGTTATTCGAAGAAAGCATATCCATGGGATAATGCCTGCATCGAATCCTTCCATGCACTCTTAAAAAGAGAATGGATTAATCGGTTTAAAATCTTCAACTACACGCATGCATATAAATTGATTTTTGAATACATCGAAACATTTTACAATACCATACGCATTCACAGTCATTGTGGATATTTGTCTCCAACTGAATACGAGGAACAATATCTCGAAAAGCTTGAAAAGAATGCAGCAAAAATTGCAAGTTAAACTTTGCTAAAAATAGAGAAAATTGGTTACATTTAATTTGTACTTTTTCTTGACATAGGACCACGACTGGATAACCTTCAGGTTGGTTTCTCTTTCACAAAGCCTTGTACAAAAAGTGTGTCTCAGATTGTGTGCTGAAAAGTTGGGTAACAGCACCGGCTCTCGATGCTCTTTTCTTGCTTCTACTTCTTCCGTCGCATTGTAGGAAGAAGATATCCTCTTGATTGCCCGATTGACTGACTGTGCATTCATTATATTTCCATAACGGTTACAGAAAATAAATCCTGTCATTCCGTCAATCTCTGCATCTGTCCAGCCTTTCTCTTTCTGTTCTTCCCAGATCATTTCAAAGGCATCTTTGACCGCATCCAACATAGGAATGGTTCTCATCCCAGCTTCTGTTTTCGGTGTTGAAATGTGATTTTCTGAAGCACGATCCTCACCTACCGGATAATACGTCAGATTATGATTGACGCAGATAATCCGCTTCTCATAATTGATGTCTTCCCATCTCAATCCCAACACTTCACCAATACGACAGCCTGTCCCAAGAAAAACCGTAAAGATTGGCCACCAGTGATAATAAATCGGATGCGTGGCAATATATTCCATAAATGCTCTCTGCTGTGGAATTGTCAGTGCATGTCTCACACCGGTTTTCATACCTAAATTTTTCTTTAACTCTGCCATGACACCATCCGAAGGATTCTTTCTGATAATGTCATCTCTCACCGCCAATTGAAAAGTCGGATGCAGCAGCGTATGAACTGTTTCCAGTGTGTTAATCTGCAATTCTTGTTTCTCAACCAGATAATTATAGAACTGCACTACATCTGAATACTTTATTTCTGCTATATTCCGCTTTCCAAATGTATCTCGCACAAAGCGGTCATACATATACAGATAATTGCTCTTGGTCGTCGGTTTCAGATTGTTTTTAAGACTCATGTAACGGTCAAATACAAAATTTACAGTAGCCTTTCCAGCAACATAGATGTCCAGACCGTCCATCTGATCTTTCATGAGTTGTGCTTCTTTTTCCCGAAGCGTTACAAGGTCTTGTGCATAAACATATTTACGTTTTCCAAGAGGGTTCGTATAAGTATATACATACCTCTCATCGGAACGTCTCTGTGATTCACCTTTCCGCAGGACTCTACCCCGCAGATCTTTTCTTGTCTGTGCCATATAAATCCTCCTTCAAATAAAGGAAGGACTCCATATTATTCAGGTCTGTTCAAAACTTTCTCCAGTCCCTGCAAGACAACTTCTGTCACAGTCATTTTGTGTTTTCCGGCATAATCACAGATACGCTTATACATAGAATCTTCCACCCGGATACTCAATACTTTCTTTTTTACATTTTCCGATTTTGGTCTTCCTGTTCTCGCCATATCTGTTCTTATTCCTCCACATCCACATTATAATTTTCGTATGACAAAAAGTCAATCCCTGTTTTTCGTCCTTCCGCAAGTTTCTTCTGTTTTCTACGCAATCTGAAATGTCTCCAGATATTTCTCAAAGATCTCACAATTTACAAGAGCAACTTTATCAATCTTGTACACTGCTTTCGCCTCTTTTGCCAGCTCCTGGAATTTTGTCAGCCCAATGCTGTAAAGTTCCGCACCTTCCTGATAGCGAACAAATTTCTTGGCTATTTTTTTGGTCTTTTCTACATCTTTACGTGCATATCCCATACACGCCACCTCCTTTTGGGCATGAAAAAAGCAGCTAACCTATTTTTTTCATAGACTAACTGCCCGTGTTAAGTTCCATATTCAGTTTTATTCTATAAATCCGACAGTGAAATTCGGTCATATGCGCCATTTTTCTTATCTTCCGGGTGTGGTTCCAATCCGATAATCGTAATGTCTTTCTGGTCTGGTCCATAAACCCAGTACATTCTCATTGCGCCACTGGTTTTGTTTTCCAGATAAGACTGCCACACTTTCATTCCATAACGTCTGGACAATGGCTCTATTTCATGGGTTTGAAGACTTGGATACCCTGGATCTGCCGATAGCAGCTTTAAAGCCTTTCCCCATTTTTTATACAACTGTTCTTCCTTCTTTTTTATATTCCCAGAACGATATTTCTCTTGCAGATCTAGCCAAAGTTCCTGCATTTCAGGAATTCCCATTCGTATATTAAAATTCATTCTTTGTTCCTTTTAAAAATCTGACAGGTCAATAGCCGGAGAAACATCTCCTCTTTTAAAGTTACTTACTGCACGATCCATATCTGCCAGGGTTCTGGCTGAAATGCTCTCTGGCACTGCCAGTTCCCGAGGTTCCAGAATAATGCAGCCATTTCCATATTCTTTTACATTATAATACTGATAGGCAGCTCCTCTGAGGGTAATCCTTTTTTTATTGTCCAGATGAGCAACATAATCTTTCATTGCTTCCATTATCAACACCTCCTACGCAAATATTCAAGTGGGAAATCCCACCTCTTGCTATTATAATACGCTTTTCTATATTTTCTGTCAATCCAATTTTACTTATTCCTATACACTTAAAAATATCCATACGCCGGCAGGTGGCAGACGGCAGATAAGGTATCTATAAAAATTCGAACTTTCTTAATCACTCTGCCACCATCAGCCTTTTAATCGAATACAGTTTTCCTGCTTCTCATTTATCCAATACTCCAGTTCACTCTTCATCCGGCTTCTTACATCACGCATTGTCCTCCCGGATATTCCCTGTTCCTTTGCTTTGTCGTCTAATTCCCTGATTGAAATTTCGTTTTTATCAACAAGCAGTTCCCGAATCAGCTTTGCCCCTCGTTCCAGCTTTGTTTCGGTTGCTTTTCCTTCTTTTCCATCTAACAATTCATCTGCCGAAATTTCATAAGCTCCCACCCATCGGAAGCCTTCTTCGTCTCCCAGTTTAAAAGCCATTGTCTCCCCTGGCGGTGCAAGAGAACTTTTTTCATGAATCAACACTCTCGTTGTCGGATCTTTTCTCACTTTTCCAATAAAAATCAAGCTTCTTACTGCTGCCATGATATCAATAGAGCCAAGCCCCCGGTAAGTACTCTGTGTCCCAGAAGATTTGTTCAAGTGACCAATCAGCACGATAGCACAACTGGTTTTCTCTGCAATCATACCCAGTTTGCGAAATACCGGACGAACTTCATTTGCCCGGTTCATGTCTACATCCGCTCCGATAAATGCCTGTACCGGATCAATGATTACAAGTCGCACATGATTCTGTCTGACCGCTTTTTCAATCCGATCATCGGATAAGGTCAATGCTTCTTCCGAATCATCAATTACCATCCCCCGGCTCAGGTCTGCTCCTGCTTCCAGCAGTCTTGGCTTAATAGTATCGCCCATGCCATCCTCTGCTGTCTGGTAAATCACATTGAATGGTTCAATATCTTCCATGTTTGGAAACAGCTTACGATTCGTACAGGCAGCTGTCAGCATCATTGCAAAATAGGTTTTTCCCTCTCCTGGATTACCCTGAATAATCGTCAGCTTTCCAAATGGAATATACGGGAACCACAGCCATTCCACACTGGTCTGCTCAATATCTTTATAACATAACATCGGCACCACTGCTTCTTTCTCCTGCATTTTCATTGTAACGGTTTCCTGTATCACTTTCTTTCTGGCAGCATTTTCGTCACAGAGAATTTCATTCCAGTCTTTTCTGGCAGGTTTCAACCGAATCACACGATATCCATCCGGAATTTCTCCTGCTAATTTTTCACAGGCTTCATTTCCTGCATGATCATTATCCAGGCACAGGAAAATCGAAGTGATCTGAGGGCGTTCAGAAAGAAAAGTCATCAGTGCCACACTGGAGACTCCGCCCAGACTCAGGTAACTACGTTTCCTTTTCATATACAGTCGGTGTGCCATTACAGTAAAGATTAAATGCCATCCGAATGATTTTCAGACTCCCACTTGTCTGCCATCCGGCACTCATGCATTCTGTTTTGACGCATCCTGTTTCAAAATCATAAATTTCTTCCACATGTTCTCGTGTATCTCGACTGATTCCAAGACAATAGATCAATGCCTGATGATACACATCTTCGTTTCTACATTCCGGTAAATAAAGCAGAAAAAATTTCTTATGCATCTCTCCTTGAAAAATTATGTTTTTCGTAACCTCACTTGCTCCTAACGCTGTAAATTTATTCATTTTGACTTCCTCCTAAATTCGTTTTTTTGAACCATAACAACTAGTTTTTGGGGATTATAACAAGAAAAAAAAAGAACTCATTCAAATATTGAATAAGCTCTTTTAGAGAAATTAACCTTTTCCTCTTTTTTTTAAACAATTAAGAAATTCGCCATTTTGGTCCATATAAATCCACCAAAATAGATAAAATTGATGTCAAATTGATGTCAAAACAAACGTTCAGATCCGCAAACCCTTGATTTTACGGGCTTTATTTGTCCAAGGACTTCATTGTCGGGACTTTCTCCGCCACAATTCTGAAAAGGGCTTTAATAACAAGCAATGCCATTTATCGCTATTTTCGCCTAATTATAATACCCTTTTTAGCTTTAAAATTTGCGTTCTACAACAGTATTGGGGTATTATTTGATGTATTTGGGGTAAATTCTGGATTAAATTTTCAATGTCTTTGTTTTCTAATATTATAATCATTATTATGGAGCAAGTCAATCGGACAAACAAAAGCAGCATACTGAATTTCAACTTCAAAGTACGCTGCTTCCTTTTAAGCTATTGAATTGTCAAAATATTTATCTAATCCCTCGAACTCTGTTTTCTTTAGTTCCTTGGTTACATCGGTATAAATGTTCAGGGTCGTTGTTATATCCTTATGACCGAGTGTATCTTGAATAACCTTGATATTTACTCCAGCTTCACACATTCTTGTCGTAAATGTATGTCTAAGCGAGTGACAGCTAAAATGTGGGAGAAGCACTTCTGGATTTTCTGTTTTCAAAAACTGCTCATCATTGCAATCACGGATAATACGTCGGATTGCCTTATTCAAAGTCGATTGATGTTGCGGCTGACCGAAGCGATTAAGAAATATAAAATCTGTATATCCATCTACTGTTGCTTCGCAGTGAACCCCTAGCAGCTCTTGTCGCTGCTTTTCCATAACAAATGCTTCTCTAACAAAATCAAGCATTGGAACTTGCCTGTTTCCCGCTTCTGTCTTTGGCGTATTTACATTGAAGTAGCAGCCTTTCTTGCCTTCAGAAGTTCTATGGTCATAATAAGCCAATGTATGATTAACGTCTATAATTTCCTCTTCCAAATCAATGTCGCATCATCTGAGTCCAGTAACTTCTCCTACTCTTAATCCAGTTCCAAGCATTACTGCAAACACCGGATACCAATATACAGCTGTTTTAGAGTTCTTCAGATAATCCATAAACAATTCCTGTTCAGGTCGAGTCAGTCCTCTGCGTTTTTCTGTCTTAAAGCAATGGGCTTTCTTCAATTCCCTTAAAACATTATTTGTCGGATTGTTTCTAATATAGTTATCATCAACCGCCATATCGAATATCTGATGAAGAATGTTATGAACACCATCAACCGTTGCAGGTTTCAAGCCCCTTTCATCTACAAGATAATTATAAAATCTTTTAACATCAGATTTCAGAAATGCGGAAACTCTTTTAGAGCCAATTTGCTGACGGACAAATGTTTCGTACATATATTTGTAATTCTCAAATGTATTGTTTTTCAGACCTCGCTTCAGGTCTTTCCATAACTCATACAAATCATTGATGGTAATATATCGTGCCTCTGCTTTTATACCATCACTTTTGTCCTTTTCAATCGCTTCTTCTTTAATCCTGAGTGCTTCAAGTGTTTTTGCATAAACATATCTTCGTTTATGGTTTTCATCAGTCCAACTATATCGGTAACTTCCATCGCTTCTTTGAAGTTCCCCAGTACGAAGGACTGTTCTTGACTTATCTTTTCTTTTTGGTCTTGCCACGAATATTCCTCCTATATTTCTTGTCTGTTAATGATAAATTTCACAAATTTGTCGATGATAACATATTGCTGATAACCGTCCGTCGTCATAAAATTACAGCCTTTCACCTTCATCAGCTCTCGTATTTTTCCCCTTCCGATACCTGTATAGGCGGCGGTTTCATTTACCGACAAACATTTCTTCTTCCAAAATGGCTGCTCTTTTTTCTTTTCTATAAGAAGTTCCCTATAAGCAATCATTTCTTTGTCTGTGAAGTCAACTTTCATCGTCCCAACCTCCTAAATGTCATACATCTTTTCAATATTCATCAAATAATTCTCTTTTTATCATTCGACGATGTCCTACCCATAACACAAATGGGCAATCAGCAAACCTCGTGATTTCTCGAAGTGTATCCCTGCCAATTCCGGTATAAGCTGTTGCTTCCTCAATAGTCAGAAACGGCTTGTGCCATATTGGTACTTCTAATCTTTCTTTTTTGATTGCGTTACTCATTCATATCCTCCTCAAATTGAATACTGTTTTGCAATATACTCTTCAAATACTTTTCGCTTTATTATCCTACGACTACCTACCCAAAGGACAAAAGGGCAATCTGGTTTTTCTGTCATTTCATAAAGTTTCCCTGTTCCTATATTGGAATATATAGACGCTTCTTCTATCGACAAATTAAGCTTATTCCATAAAGGAACTTTGTAATTCTGCTTCTCTTTACTGCCATCAGACATTTTCCCACCTCTTTTCAAAAGTTCTTTTTTCTCAGTATTATTTTTACTATTCATATACTGTAACCTCCTTCGTGTGGTTACAGCATACTCAAAAGTTGTTATTGAGCCAATGATGCGACTCTGCCCATCGCACATTTGACTTTTCGGTTAGATTGAATACTGTTTTTCAATATATTCCTCAAAAGCTTTCCTCTTTATCATTCTTCGACTACCTATCCAAAGTACAAAAGTACAATCCTGCCCTTCCGTTATTTCGTAAAGTTTGCTTGTCGGTATGCGGGAATATACAGACGCTTCTTTTATTGACAAATTAGGTTTTACCCAAAGCGGCACATTATAACTCTGCTTCTTTACACTGCTATTAGACATTCTTACACCTCTTTTCTTTCTTTGATGAATATCTGTCGGTAACAACATAATCCCAACCATCCCCATCGCACTTATCACATCTATCTTTTCGCTTTGCAAATGGGTCAAGTCGCCTTACAATATAGTCCGGATTGTGGATGTAATCATTCAGGCACTTCGGGCATAGACAACGAATATTTTCTTTCCCCTCCGGCTTGTAAACCCAAAGTCCAAAAGTCTTTTTCAAAGTTGCATTTATCTGTCTGAAAAGTTTATCGTCATCTACCGTACCTATGTATTCACGCAAATCCTCTCTATTGACTGTCCGAATCTGCTCCAAAAGAACCATTGACGGTTTCTTCAGTCCAAACTCCTCGCCGAGAATAATGTGCGATGGCAAATATCTTTTTTTGATTACACTTGTAACCGCTGCAACAATAATCGTCGGAGCATTCTGGTTATAATCGTCCGCTTGAACGACAAGCACCGGACGCTCTCCGCTTTGTACTGAACCACTGTTATCTCCAAAGTCATAGTAGAATAAATCCCCACGACAAATCATTTTTTCTTTCATATACATAACCTCACAAGAATCTAATTTTTAAAGTGTCATTCGTATCCGGAATGAAATAACCCCTTCACTCATTTGGACAAATGGGTCTGAAATGCACACCCAAAATCAGAGATTTTCATAAAATTTGATAAAGTTTTTCTTTACCGCAGCAATAGACTTATCCACGGAGCTGTAATATACTCCCTCCTGCTTTGCAATCGCTCTGGAACTCATACCGCAGCATACATTCTTCATAAGGCGTTCCCTTTGAAGTGGCTGCAACATTGAAAGTGCTATCCTTGCTTTCCTGATTTCACACTGACGCAATTCTTCTCTTTCCAGTTCAAGCCTTTCTTCCTCTGCTCTTTCAAACGGGTCGTCAAACATAATGGCAAACTCTCTATGAAACTGTGAGGACATTTCATCGTCATATCCATAGCAGTCAAGTGTGCGACTGCTTCTCTTTGCATACTTGTCCTCATTTCGGTTTGCATCGTCAATTACCTCTCCCTGAGCAATGGAAAGATGAACAAACGGAGAATATCTTTCTATAATAAGTGGATACTTCTCCCAAAGCTCTTTTACAGACAATTCCGTAATAATCGCCCATTTCTCATCTCCGGTATAACCGTTATATTCGTATTTAAGGTTTATCAGTTTACAATCCTTTGCAAATAATTCTTCTTGTTCTGCTAATGTAAGTTTGTTTGTCATTTTCGTAATCTCCTTTGAATTTTCTAAAATTGCTTTTTTATATAGAAAATTCGGAGATTACGGGTACTCAGCTATCTGGCACTGCCATGCGTTATAAAACATAAAAGTCCTTTCCCAAGTAAGGGAAAAGACCTAATACTGCACGAAGCATAATCGAATAAAACAGCAACAAAAAAGCACCGTCGAATCTGGACAGCAAAGAATACTTCTATTCTTCACTTATCCGGCTTCGTACGGTGCTTGGTAGTTTAGCAAATAAATTGCTTATCTCCGCTTACTCGATTAGAAATCGTTTCGATATTTACTTGTAATCTTCATCGCCTGCAATTCCTGCCATATCCGTTCCTACGGATTCTTCGGAAGTAAGCGAGATTTAAGATATGGACATTCTTGCATTTTTGACACTTCACACTCAAATGTCCGGTTGCGTCTGAAAAAACTCTCTGTATCCTGAACCCGCAAGTCGGACAGAGAATATCACGCTCTTTCAGGCTTTCTGCTTCTACTCTTGACAGAAGCAATCTCTTTTGTATTTCAGGTGCTACCTGAGTCTGTAACCTCATTGCGAAACACCTCCCAGATTTAACTCATTGGAAATGTACTCAAGGATATTGTGATACTCAAATAGCCCCATATCTCTCAATCTGATAACCAAGGCTGTATAAGATACTCCGATATAAGCTGCCATTCTGCGGATAACTGCTTTATCCTTTGAAGTAATGGTATTATCGCCATAAACTTTTATCGGATTTGACTGATTATATTTCGCCAAGGCATTTTCAATAATTCTTCTCGGCATAAGAAGCGAAGCTCCCATTGTATCTGCCTGCCACTCAACAGACGCAAACATCTGAGCCAGTTCCTCTTTGGAATAACTACGCTCACTGTCATACTCTGCATGAAAGCGTCCTTCACTCGGCATTGCATACATCTTACTCAAGATATGATGTGACGCTTCGTGTGCCATTGTAAATCTGCGACGTCCCTGCTCCTTTTCAGCAAGAAGAAATTTATCAAGTACGATGGTATCTTTCGGGAAAACAAAGGGAATAATTTTTCCGTCCTGATGTACCAGCAGTGGTGTTGCTCCATCTGCCAGAAAACCAATCCTGCCTGCATCATCTTCTGCGAAAGAAGCGTATTCAATTCGTAACATAAGAAATTCTGTAATGAAATGTTCTATGTCGATGGATTGAATCACTCGATTGCTAAACTTATTAGCATAAGCTGTTATCAAGCCTTCGCTGATTTCTTCCAACTCGGCTCTTGACATATAAATACTCAAGTTGTGTCCACCTCCGACTCCACCTTGTCCGGCGGTGCAACTCCTCCGGCAAAGTTCTGTTGTATTTCCGCACTATCCAAATTGATTAGATAGCGAATTCCTTCAAGTGTTCTCATTCGTCTGTCCTCTGTTATAGTTCTTTGATGATGTGACAAGCCACACCCTGAATGCAGCACTCATCTACAATGATGTCTTTCATCTTCTTATTTTCCGGATGGAGAATGATTTTCTTATTCTCATCATCTCGGAAGTACCGTTTCAATGTATTCTGATTATCCACAAGGGCAACTACTATATCGCCCTCATTGGCTTCTACCTGCTTTTTGACAACCACAAGGTCGCCGTCATCTATCCCTGCATCAATCATAGACTGACCGCTTGCTCTTAATATAAAGAAATCTCCTTTGCCGAAAATAGCAGTAGGAAGCGATACATATTCTTCAATATTTTCTTCCTCATACTGAGGACTACCACAAGGAATAGAACCTACAATCGGTGTCTGTGTCTGTTCGCCACTGTACTTACGGGTCACATTGGTACTAATCTCCTGCCCGTCGTACTCAATCATATTCTTCTGAGCCATCTCTACCAAGTATTTGTATGCTGTACCTCTGGCAATACCAACCGCTTCAGCAATCTTTGTAGTCGATGGGGATTGTCTGTTTTGCAGGTAATAATTCTCGATATACTTTTTTATCTCACTCATAAGTTCAGGACTCTTGCTTCTCATACCTGCACCTCGCTTTCTTTTCTATCGGAAGCACTCTGCTTTCGATAGTTTTATTATACCTGATACGAAAATTTTTTCAAGTAGGTTTTTCGCAAAAGAAAAGAGGTGTCGCAATTTGCTAACACCTCCGTACCTTTTAACTCATTTTATTTCTTTTTAACTCAACAATGTTAAAAGCAAAGTTTTTGAGTTGTTTTGGCCTTTATTGAAAATTTCTGCCTATATAGGCTTTTTTGTTCAATGAACCTTTATCCTTTAATTTGTGCAGACCGTCTGCACAATTAGATTGTTTCCTCAGTGTGGCAACAATCTAAGCAATATATAAATCTCCGATAATAGCCGCATTGATTGTGGATTCACTGAGTCCAAAATCTTTAAGAACTCTTTTACTATATATTATCCTTCACTCCATAACACTGATACAACATATCTGTCATATTTATTTCATTGAAAATTGTAGCCCATAAAGGCTTTTTTATTCACTACGATTGTTTTCAAATGTTCTATACACGATGAGTTTGATACACAATATGCCAAGTTCTCTGATAAACTCTGGTGTAATTTCCCAAAACGGAGATTGATGCAGCTTTTCAAAAACAAGCTTCAATATCTCCCGCAAAATACTATTGCTGATATTGATTTTACTCTCTATTGCTTTTTCAGCGACATTCCAATCTTCTGTACCTGCCACTTCTTCTGAAGTCATCACATATACGATGATAAGCGAGATATATTTTTTCGCTTCTGAATCCTGACGACTTATATGATTGTAGCAATTTAGAATTTCATCAGCAGCCATTTCGAGTTTAAGAGTAGCATATTCAGACATAATGGAATCTGCCATTATATCTGCAATCGCTTCTCTCCATACAGCATATCCGGCATTATAATATCCATCTTCTTCGCCACTTCCCATACAATATCTGTCGAAAAAATCTCCGCTTTCAATTTCATTTCTTGTACAAAACAGATGGGATATTTCGTGTAAAAATGTCATCAATACTTCGCTAAGAGAAAACTCTATATCTGACCTAATAAGTACACCATAAAGTTTTTTCCCAACAAATGCTTCCGCTGCAATAAACTCAAAGTAATTCTCAGTTTCGTGCTGCTTTTCATATTTGTCAGAAAAATATTTCTCGCAAAACCGCTTATATACAGCAAGTCCGTTGGCAGGTGTAAAAAAGTCCAATACAACATTTTCAGATATAATATCTGACTCCAGAACATCGTTAAACATAGCTAAGGCTTCAAAGAAGTATTCTTCCAATTCTTCTTTCGTATATCTTGTACTCACTTATCTTCCTCCAACAATCGCTATATGCTCTTTTTTATATAAGCTCCTTATCCAAAAGGAAATCAATCACATTGATATTCAAAATACCGTTATCATCATACCAACGCTTTCCAATATCTTTCCTTACCACAATTTTAGGAAAAGAATCTCCTGTAAGTGTAAATGGTCTGAGTTCTACTTCAGCTTTTTCATCAGTCGGCATCGCATACGCTGACTGGATATAGGTACGTTTTCCTCCTGAATTTACAACAAAATCTATTTCCCTTGGAGTACGAATTGAATTGCCTTTTTCACTGAGTGTCCTTGCATAAACAACACCAACATCAACGGAAAACTGCCTGATATTCAACTCATTATATATGATGTTCTCCATTATATGTGTCATTTCCTGTTGACGGAAGCCTATTCTTGCATTTCTGAGTCCAATGTCCTCGCAGTAATATTTATTTGGCGAATCAAAATAAGATTTGCCTTTTACATCATATCGCTTACTTTCTGAAAAAAGGAACGCATCTTCCAAATGTCCGATATATGCCCGAATCGTGTTGGCAGACACACCGCCCCCTTGTTTAGATTTCAGAGTGTTCGCAATTTTAGTCGGATTTGTTAATGAGCCAACCGATGAACAGAGCAAATCTAATATCTGCTCCAGAACATCTTGTCTTTCAATTCTCTTACGTTCAACAATGTCCTTAATATACACTTCTGAGAAAAGCGATTTCAGATAATTCATCTTAGCTGTATCATTAGGTCTCGACAAGATAAGCGGCATACCTCCATAGAACGCATATTCATCAAATGCTTCGTTTTTATCTCCACCAACAGCAGAGTAATATTCTGCAAAACTAAGTGGGTGTACTCTTATTTCATCGCTTCGTCCTCTAAATTCAGTAAGAATGTCACTGGAAAGCATTTTTGAATTACTTCCGGTTACATAAACATCTAAATTCGATAAACCTCTCAAATCATTAAGAGCGTCGTAAAAAGTAATTTTCTTACCGTCCGGATTATATGGATTAGCCACTTCATCAGACATTTGAATTTCATCAACGAAAAGATAATACTCGTCTTTGCTTTTTTCCACTTTCTCTCTTACATACGATGAAAGAATAAGCGGATTACGATATTTAATATCTTTCGCAAGGTCAAGCTCAATCGTAATAATCTGCTCCTCTTTTACACCGTTATCAATCAGATAATTTCGATATATATTTTTAAGAAGATAGGACTTGCCACATCTCCTGATACCGGTAATTACTTTCACTAAGCCGTCAAAACGATATGAAATCAACTGTTCAAGGTAACTATCACGCTTAATTTCCATAAAGCCCACTCCATTTCATTGAAAATTTCTGCCTATTTAGGCTTTTTCAATCAATATTATATATGTTTTCTATCAGAATTTCAAGTTCTCATTGAAAATTATAGCCCAAAAAGGCTAAAATATTCAGCGAAAATTTTTTTCTTTCTCCCTATAAATCAAAAAGGTGCTGCACACTTGCTAACACCTCTTTAGTCATACGATATATCCATTGAAAATTCCCGCCCATAAAGGCTTTTTTGTTCAATGAACTTTAATCTTGTAATTTGTGCAGACCGTCTACACAATTTCTATTCTGCTTCCTTATCTTCGCTATCCTGCTACTGAAGATTAAATATGGAATAGTCTACACGCTGTGTCGATAATTTCAAGAAAAAACTTATAAAACTTCAAACAAGATATACATTACTTCTTGAATTTATATTTCCCTTTTCCGTGACCGGATACTGGTTCAATAATATCTGCCTGAACCAAGTTGGAAAGAAGTTTTGAAGCACCTGAACCTTTCAGCTCAAAAAGTTCCATAACCGCACTTCTTCCAAACACCTCATCAAAGCCAAACTTCTCAAAAAGTCTATGGATATGAATCCTCATTTTTACCGAGAAATCACTACCTTTTTCGGAAAGTACACTTTCAATATCCACTTTTTTGTCTTGAATGTCCACTTTTTCATTCTCAATATCCACTTTTGTATCCCCAATGTCCACTTTCTCTTCGTCCAAAAGTCCACTTATATGAAGATTTCGATTATGAAGCTCATTTTTCTCGTTCAAAAGCAGATTTCTGAGAAACACTTCTAAATACTCTGTTGTTTCGTGAAAGCCTTTTTGCAGGTTCGTATAGTTTGCACGGACAAGTTCAAATCTGCACTATTCGCTTTCCTGCATATTCTCATCAGCTTTTGAAATCATCTGTCTGTACTGTTCTTTCACACTTTCCGGTGCAAGTATCTGTACCTTGCCATTGAAGCCAAATACCCAACCGAAAAAGGTAGGACTGGCTGATACTTCGGTCTGTACCCTGAAAGACGTCATATCATACGCAAGGGTTGTCACATCTTCTCCGAAACGGTCTACCATTGTTTTCATCAGGCTGTTATCACACCGTAAATCCACAAGGACTTTTTCGCCTGAGAACATAAAGAATACTTCCTTTGTGTAATTCTCAATATCAAAATCATCGGGCATAGGAACAATATCTTTATCCAATATCTCCGGCTTGGAAGCAATACGGTCTACCCTGAAATTGATAACCTTGCTTTTCTTCTCTGAATATCCGAGAACATAATAATAGTCCCCACACCAGAGAAGTTTATACGGACTGA
>SKEG01000505.1_pt1 | contig 41384 bp, 53 predicted proteins | sample 4826631 | NCBI WGS metagenome assembly SKEG01 (sample SAMN11008815, study PRJNA524170) | human gut metagenome | biome: Human fecal sample; material: Feces; isolation source: fecal sample from pouch patient p26, p34, p50 | host: Homo sapiens | place: Israel: Tel-Aviv | collected 2016-11-02
TTGCCCGGGTCGGTATAGCCGTTGGCCTCACGGATCGATTCGACCAGTGACGTGACCTGCGGGTCGGCGTCGCTGATCACGCGCACGCGCACCGCACCGGCCTCGGCCCCGACGTCCTTGGACAGCGCGTCAGCCAGCTGGGCGATGTCGTGCGTCTCGATGCCGGTCATCGCGGTCATTTCCTTGAGACCGGCGCGAGGGCCCACCCAGTATTCGCCGTAATGGGCGTTCATGAAGAAGTCCTGCGTGGCGGTGTCGGCGCGCGGGGCGACGAACAGCTCGGCCTCATGCGTCTTGCCGGCCTTCGCCTCGGGCGAATCCGGGTCGAGAGGGTTGAGCACCAGCACGGCACCCGCCTCGTAATCCTGGCCGAGGCCGGTGTAGTACGCGAAGGTGGTGTCCGGGCGGAACATGTAATCGCAGTCGTTGTTGCGCACCTTGGGACTGCCTGCCGGAATCACCAGACGCTCGCCGGGGAACGCCTTGCCCAGTGCGGCGAGTCGCGCCGGCGTGAACTTCGAGGATTCGAGCGGCTCGATCTCCGGTTCGCTGGCGTCCCAACCGGTCTTCATGAAATCAATGAAGGCGCTGGAATTGGGACGCAGCGAACGGTTGTTCACACGGTCGCTCATCGCCTGATCCGCGCCGGGGGCGTTCGCCTCCTCGCGGGCCTCGTATTCCTTGTCCTTCTCGGTGATGACTTCGCTCATCGTGTGACGCTCCTTCGTACTGTTCGAAAACCTGTGCCGTTCGAAAACCGACTGACAATTCCTTCCCTATACTAGTCGCACCACGCCCGCCCATACGACGTTCGCGTGGAGTCGATATGTGTCCTCCCGCCAGCGGGGCGGAACCGGTAATCCTGCTGGGGCTAGCGGCTAGGCCGCGTTTTCGGCGGCCAGGAGCTCGTGCAGGTGGGCGCGGTGCTTCTGCTGTTCGCGCGGGTCGGGAACCGGCAGCGAGGCGAGCAGTTTCTTCGTGTACTGGTTGCTCGGCCGCTGCATGATGTCGTCGGCGTCGCCGTGCTCGACGATGCGTCCCTTGTGCATGACCATGATACGGTCGGCGAGCATGTCCACCACGGCCAGATCGTGGGTGATGAACAGGCAGGCGAATCCGATCTCAACCTGCAGCTTCTTGAACAGTTCAAGGACCTTGGCCTGCACCGACACGTCGAGCGCGCTCGTCGGCTCGTCGGCGATCAGCAGCGACGGCTTGAGCGCCAGCGCGCGTGCCAGCGAGGCGCGTTGCCGCTGGCCACCCGACAGCTCGTGCGGGAATCGGCTCATGTACGCCCTCGGCAGCTGCACCATCTCCAGCAGGTCGCCCACGTACTCCTTCGCGTCAGCGACCGACGAGTACTTGCGGTGCACGATGAGCGGTTCGGCGACGTTCTCCGCGATGGTCATCAGCGGGTTGAACGAGCTGCCCGGATCCTGGAACACGAATCCGATGTCGGCACGCTTGGGCTTGAAATCACGCTCCCTGACGCCGTTCATCTCGACGCCGAGCACATTGAGCGAGCCTCCGCTCACTTTCTGCAGGCCGGCTATCGCGCGGCCGGTGGTGGATTTCCCGGAACCGGACTCCCCCACCAGACCGAGCACTTCGGAACGGTGGATCGCGAAGTCGATGCCGTCTACGGCCACGAAGTCGGGCTGCATCAGGTGCCCGGGGTACGTGATCGTCAGTCCCTTCGCCTCGACGGCCAGTGGCTCGTCATGCCAATCCGACGTGCGGTCGATCGGCTTGCCGTCGACATCGCGCACGACCAGCTTCTGGCCGATGCGCGGCACCGCAGCCAGCAGGCGCTGGGTGTAGGGATGGCTGGGATGGTAGAAGATGCTTTCCACATCGCCCTGCTCGACGACATGGCCGCGGTACATCACGACCACCTGGTCGGCGATGTCGGCGATGACGCCCATGTTGTGCGTGATGATCAGCACGGAGGCGTCGAACTCGTCGCGGGCGAGACGCAGCAGGTCGAGGATTTCGGCCTGCACGGTCACATCGAGCGCGGTGGTCGGCTCGTCGGCGAGGATCAGCCCGGGGTTGAGCACCAGCGCCATCGCGATGACGATGCGCTGCTTCTGGCCGCCGGAGAACTGGTGGGGATAGTAGTCGATGCGGGTCTCGGCCTCGGGGATGCCGACCTTCTTGAGGATGTCGATGGCCTTCGCCCGGCGCTCCTTCTTGTCTTTCATGCCGTGGGCACGCAGGCCCTCCTCGATCTGCCAGCCGATGGTGTACACCGGGTTGAGCACCGAGTTGGGCTCCTGGAACACCATGGCCGCTTCGGAGCCGCGCATGCGGCGCAGATCCTCACCGGACAGGCTCAGCACGTCAAGACGTTCGGAGTCGGCACGGTTCGACAGGTAGATCGCACCGGACGTGGTGGCGGTCTCGGGCAGCAGCTTGATGATCGAACGGGCGGTCACCGACTTGCCGGAGCCGGATTCGCCGACCACGCCGACCACGGTCTTGCGCGGGATGGTGAAGTTCACCTTGTCGATGGCCTTGATGGAGCCCGCATCGGTCATGAACGAGACGCTGAGGTTCTTGATTTCGGCTAGATTGCCGGACGTGTCCTTGACGTTGGTCGAGTCACTCATGGTCGGTCTCCTTTTCCATCACCTGCGCGATGGCAGGGTTCTCCACACTGACCTGGGGCTTGCCTTCGGATCTGAGCTCCGCGATCACCTCGTTGTCGGCGCTCGGCTTCTCACTGGGGTCGACGGACGTGTCTTCGATGGAGCCGATGACCTCGCCGGCGGACTTGCGGGCACGAAGACGCGGATCCGCCAGATCGTTGAGCGATTCGCCCACCAGTGTGATGCCCAGCACGATCAGCACGATGGCGATGCCGGGGAACACGGCCGTCCACCAGATGCCGGCGGTGACGTCGGCGACGGAACGGTTCAGGTCGTACCCCCATTCGGCCGCGGACGTCGGCTCGATGCCGAAGCCGAGGAAGCCCAGTCCGGCGAGTGTCAGAATCGCCTCGGACGAGTTGAGCGTAAGGATGACGGGCAGCGTGCGCGTCGAGTTCTTCAGCAGGTGCTTGGTCATGATGCGCCATGTGGAGGCGCCCACGACCTTCGCCGACTCGACGTAGGCCGACCCTTTGATGCGCACCACTTCGGCGCGGATGGTGCGGAAGTACTGCGGGATGTACACCACGGTGATGGAGATGCCTGATGCCAGGATGCCGCTCCACAGGCCGGACTGGCCGCCGGAGATCATGATGGCCATCAGAATGGCGAGCAGCAGCGACGGGAACGAGTAGATGGCGTCGGCGATCACGACCAGCACGCGGTCGACCCATCCGCCGAAATATCCGGAGATGAGGCCGAGCAGCACGCCGGCGAAGATCGACAGCAGCACGGCGACGATGATGGCGATGACCGCGGTCCTCGCTCCCCACACCGTGCGGCTGAACACGTCGAATCCGCCGACGGTGGTGCCCCAGATGTGCTTGGACGAGGGGGCGGCCTGCGTCGGGAACGACACGCCGTCCGCGTCCTTGATCTGCGAGTATCCGTAAGGTGCAATCAGCGGGGCGAAGACCGCCACGAGCAGGAACACGCCGGTGATGACAAGGCCCGTGACCAGCATGGCCTTCTGCCAGCCGACCGCGATCTTCAGGTCGCGCACCACCGGCAGCTTGCCGTACCATGGCACCGGCTTGTTGACCTTGAGGTCGCCGAGCCGCTTGTCGCCGGGCACGCCGACTTTGGTTGCAGTGCTTTCGGTCATGTCAGTACCTCACTCTCGGATCGATGAGCGCGCTGATCACGTCAACGATGAAGTTGACCACGGCGACGATGATGGCGATTAGGATCACGATGCCCTGCACGGCGACGAAGTCACGCTGCTTGAGGTACTGGGACAGCATGAATCCCAGACCCTTCCACTCGAAGGTGGTCTCGGTCAGCACCGCGCCGGCGAGCATCAGCGCGATCTGCATGCCCATGACCGTGATGATCGGGATCATTGCGGGGCGCCAGGCGTGCTTGGACAGCAGACGGCCCTCCGACACGCCGCGGGAGCGCGCCGCCTCGACGTAGCCGGACGTGTACGTGGAGATGACGTTGGTGCGCACCAGACGGATGAACACGCCTGCGGTCAGCAGACCCAGCGCGAGGGCGGGCAGCACCGCGTGACGCAGCACATCGACCAGCACGCTCATGTCACCCAGCTGGAAGGCATCGATGATGTAGAAGCCCGTGGGCGACACCAGCCTCTGGAATTGCATGTCGCTGGCGAAGCTGGAACGACCGGATGGGGGCAGCACGTTGAGCCACACCGCGAAGACGAGCTTGAGCATCAGTCCCAGGAAGAACACCGGCGTCGCATAGCACAGGATGGCGAACACGCGGATGCCCGCATCGGCGGCGTGGTCGCGGCGCCTGGCGGCGAGACGGCCCAGTCCGATGCCGACGATCAGAGCGACGATCAGGCTCAGGAACGCGAGCTCGAACGTGGCCGCCCCGTAGCGGGTCAGGATGGTGGTGACCGGCTGGTTGTCGGTGAGCGTGGTGCCCAGATCGCCGCGCAGCAGCCCGCCAAGATAGTCGAGGTACTGCACGACCAGCGGACGGTCATAGCCGGCGGCATGGATACGGCGTTGCAGCTCTTCGGGAGTCAGGCGTCCGCCCATGGCGGCGGAAATCGGGTCGCCGGTGGCACGCATCACGAAAAACACGATGGTGACGAGAATGAATACAGTGGGGATGATCAGCAGGAATCTGGTCAATACGAAACGGAAAAACCCACTGGACAAACGGTTTTTCTTGGCTTTCGGCTGCGTCTTCGCAGGTGCCGACGCCGTGGCGCTTTCGGACACGCGATGCTCCTTCTGGGAAAAACGATCGAATACGGATGATGCTCCCGCGGCGTGTGGGATCGCCCGCGGCGGTCATGGATGGCTTGGCGTCAACTGCACCATCCATGACCGGCTTCACGGGCGTCGCCCCGCGTCGGCGGGAGCCGGGACTGGATCAGGACTTGGTCACTGATGCGTAGCGGAAGCGGAACGAGGCGTCGAGCACGACACCCTTGATGTTCGTTCCGGTGACGGCCACCTGGGCACCCTGCAGCAGCGGGATGGTGGACAGGTCCTCGGTCTCCAGGGCCTGGACCTGCTTGAGGATCTCCTCACGCTTGGTGGCGTCCTTCTCGCCTGCCTGCTTGACGATCAGATCGTTGACTTCCTTGTTGGAGTAGCCGTTGTTGACGAAGTTGCCGTCGCGGAAGAACGGGGACAGGTAGTTGTCCGGATCGGAGTAGTCCGGGAACCAGCCGAGCTGGTAGACCGGGTACGAGCCGTCGGAGTCTTCGGTGACGACGCGTTCCTTGTTGTACTGCGTCCATTCGGTCTGCTGCAGGTCGACCTTGAACAGGCCGTCGGCCTCCAGCTGGGACTTGATGGCGGCGTACTCGTCGGCGGACGAGGAGCCGTAGTGGTCGCCGTTGTACTGGAGCTTGAGGTCGACCGGGGTCGAAACGCCGGCGTCCTCCAGCACCTTCTTGGCCTTGGCGGCGTCGGGCTTGCCCTCACCGTCGCCATAGGCGGCCTTCAGCGTGTCGTCATGGCCGGACAGTCCGTCGGGGATGAAGGAGTACATCGGGGTGTAGGTGCCCTTGTAGACCTTCTCGCTCAGCTCATCGCGGTCGATGAGGTTGGCGACGGCCTGGCGCACGGCCTTGGCCTTGTTGGCGTCGGCGTCGGACTGGGACTCGCCGTAGGGCTGGATCTTGAAGTTGAAGGTCAGGAAGCGTTCCTCACCGCCCGGCCCCTTGACGACCTTGACCTTGGAGTCCTTGGACAGGTCCTCGATGTCGGTCGGGGTCAGCGAGCGGAAGGCCACGTCGATCTGGCCCTGCTGGACGTTGAGCTTGAGGTTGGACGCGTCGGCGAAGTACTTGACCTGGATGGCGTCGTTCTTGGCCGGGGTCAGGCCCTTGTAGCTGTCGTTCTTCTCGTAGGACGCGGTCTCGTTCATCTTGAACGCGGTGAGCTTGTACGGGCCGGCGAACGCGTTCCCCTTGACGATGGTGTCGGCGTCGGTCAGCTTGTCGGCGTCGAAGACCTCTTCGTCGACAATGGGTCCGGCCGGGCTGGACATGACCTGCTTGAGCGTCACATCGAACGGCACGGAGTCCTTGAACACGACGGTGGTATCGTCCGGAGCCTCGACGGATTCGACGTTGGCGAGCAGCGAGCTCGGGCCGTTCGCGTCGTTGATCGTCTTGATGCGGTCATACGAGAACTTGACATCGGATGCGGTCAGGTCATGACCGTTCGCGAACTTCAGCCCTTCCTTGATCTTTACGGTGAATTCGGTGCCGTCATCATTCCATGTACCGTCATCGGCGGCGATATCCGGGCTCAATTCGGACGTATTGTAATCCTGTGCATACAGGAACGGGAAAATCTGAATCTGCACGGCATACGAACCATTGTCGTAAGAGCCCGCGGGATCCACGCTGGTGATCTTATCGGTGGTGCCGATGGTGATCGCGGATCCGCTCGCCGTATTGGCGTCCTTCACGCCGCCGCATGCGGTCAGCGATGCGATTGCCGCGATGGATGCGACAGCCGCCAAAATCTTGCGATGATTCTTCAAGGGAAATACCTCTTCCTTAACTACTCTCCGCGCCGTCTTCATTGGCACGGTCACCAAGACTATGGGGTTATTGTGTTAGCCATGTGTTTCCATACGAATCGGCTGGATGTGCAAGGGTGCGGCTTGTGGCCGAATAACCCTTGGAATTGCAACTATTCCGGTATTTTGCGACATCCGCCACACAATGCCCACATTATGAGACCGGAAGAGGTGGAGGCGACAAGGCTGTACATGAGATGAGGGCCGCCTGCATATGCAGACGACCCTCATCGCGACCTATCACAGTTTCCCGTGACGAATGCAATCAACGCCTTGCGGCTGCGCCTTACTTCAGCTTGCGGCCGGCGCACCACACCTGGTTGACCGTCCAGCTGGACGGATCGGTGAGCAACAGGTCGGCGGCGTACCCGGGCGCGAGCAGACCCAGCGGGGCGCCGGTGACCGCGTTCGGCTTGTCGTAGCCGAACGCGCGCGCGGGCGCCAGCGTGGCAGCCTCGACGGCGTCGACCGGGGAGATGCCCAGCTCATTGACGGCGCGCTGCACGGCGACCTCAAGCAGCAGCGTGGAGCCGGCGATGGCACCGTTCGACACCAGACGGGCGTGGCCGTCGACGACGTTCACGTCCAGCGCACCCAGCTTGTACGGGCCGTCAGGGCAGTCGGTGGCCGCCATCGCGTCGGTGACGAACGCCGTGCGGTGGGGTGCGAACTCGAAGCCCAGCTTGACCATCGGATCCTGCACGTGGAAGCCGTCGTTGATCAGCTCGATAGTGACGCGCGGATCCTCCACGGCCGCCGGGATCGGGCCCGGCTTGCGGTGGTGCAGTCCATTCATCGCGTTGAACATATGGGTCATGATGCCCGCGCCGGCGTCGAAACCGGCCTTGGCGGTCTCGTAATCGGCGTCGCAGTGGCCGACGGCCGGCACGACGCCCGCCTTCGTGAACTGCTTGATGGCGCTGATGCCGTGAGGCAGCTCGGGCGCGATGGTGATCTGGCGGATGCAGCCGTCGGCAGCGCCCAGCAGCTCGTCGACGAGCTCGGGAACCGGGTCCTTGAGGCACTCGGGATCATGAGCGCCCTTGCGGGCGAGCGCCAGGAACGGACCTTCGAGATGGGCACCGAGCACGTCGGGGCGCTCGTCCATCTTGGCGCGAACGTTCTTCAGGTTCGCGCAGATCACGTCGATGGGGTTGGTGATCAGCGACAGCACCTGCCTGGTCGTGCCGTGCACGGCGTGGCCGGCACGCGCGATGTCGATGCCTTCCGGACCGTCATCGAAGGAATGCTCCCATGCGCCATGCGCGTGAATGTCCACATAGCCCGGGGTGATCAGCTGCCCGGCCGCATCGATGATGGCCGTCTCGTCGGCCGGATCAAGGCCGATGGAACGACACGCCGACTCGAACGCCTCGTCGTCGGTGCCGGTGGCGACGATGACACCGTCCGCCGCGGTCAGCCAGAAATGATCCTGGACGCCGCACGCATCCACCTTGCGGGCACCGCGAACGGCGACGCGACCCGCATCGCCCTTCAGCGCATCAGTCACCCGCGCGACGATCTGTTCTCGTGATTGAGTCATATTGTCCTACCTCTTTGTATGTGATTCGGGGCGCGATGATGACCGCCCCATGCGAGGATGGGTCCCCCAGACGGGGAACCCATCCGTCATGCGCCCCGGTTCGGGAGCGCATATCGATATGCCTGTCAGGGCGCTGATCAGATGCCCTGCCAAGCCGGCTTGTGCTCGAAGGCGTACTTGTAGTAGTCCTTGTGGCGCAGGCGGGAGGCGGCGGCCTCGTCGACGATGATCGTCGCGTGCGGGTGCAGCTGCAGAGCGGAAGCCGGGCAGAAGGCGCTCACGCCGCCCTCGCAGGTCTCCTCGACCGCTTCGGCCTTGCCCTCGCCGAAGGCCAGCAGCACCAGGTGACGGGCCTTGAGGATCGTGCCGATGCCCTGCGTGATGCAGTGGGTCGGCACCTGGTTGATGTCGTCGTCGAAGAAGCGGGCGTTGTCGACGCGGGTCTGCTCGGCCAGCGTCTTGACGCGCGTGCCGGAGGCCAGCGACGAGCCGGGCTCGTTGAAGCCGACGTGGCCGTCGGTGCCGATGCCGAGGATCTGCACGTCGATGCCGCCGGCGGCCTCGATGGCCGCATCGTACTCGGGGCCGGCGTGGGCGATACGCTCGCCGTCCTCCAGCGGGGCGCCGTCGAGCACGTCACCGGGCACGTGCACCTTCTCCGGGTCGAGGCCGAGCGGCTCGACGACGGTGCGGTGGATGGTGCTGTGGTAGGACTCCGGATGGGTCAGCGGCAGACCGATGTACTCGTCAAGCGCGAAACCGCGCACCTTCGACACGTCGATGTCCTCGGCCTTCACCATGGCGGCGAGGTGACGGTAGGCGGCCAGCGGGCTCGAACCGGTCGCCAGACCCAGCACCGCGTCCGGCTTGCCCTTGATCAGATCGGCGACGCAGCGGGCGTACAGCTCGCCGGCCTCATCCTGATCCTTCACGATAATCACTTCAGGCATGTGCAACCTCCTTGTGTTGTTCATTCTTCAGCGGTTCGGCCACCCCGTTGTCATCAGCGACCAGCCGTGCCGTCACGCGATTCTTGCGTTTCCCGTGACATGCGCATCCGCTATTTGTTAATGATACTAACTAATGTGTATATCCGCATCTTCGGCGACATAACGGACATTGAACATGAGCGACCGTAGAATGAACATTGCGTGACCGGAAATGGTCTCGCGGAGAGCCACGGAAAGGATCCAGGGACTTATGACCGCTTACCAGCAATCCGGGATATGGGGCCCCCACAACCCGGGACAGAGCGGCAAGGCAAGTCCCGCCGATGCAAGACGCACGAACCGGTCATTGATCTTCAGCCTGCTGTTCCCCGACGTCCAACTTTCACGCGCCGAATTGGGGCGGCGCACGGGACTGTCCCGCGTGGCGGTCTCCGATGTGGTCAACAGCATGCTCAGCTGTCACCTGCTGCGCGAGAACGGCCGCGAGTCCAACGGCGGCAAGGGCAAGCGAGGCACGCTGCTGAGCGTCGACCCCGACACGCTGCATATCATCAGCATCGACCTGTCACAGCCGCATCTCATCCAGGGCGAGGCCACGAACCTGCTCGGCGAGCCGGTCATGCACGTGGAACACGCGCTGCGGGCGGTGAACCATGTGGATTTCGACACCATCAACGAGGTCATCACTCCCCTGCACGCCGCCACGCAGAACGTCATCGGCATCGGGCTCGCCATGCCCGGCGTGGTCGACGGCAACGGCCTGGTGAAGCGCTCCACGCTGCTCGGCTGGCGCAACGTCGACGTCCGCACGCTCATCGAACGGCGTTTCTCACTTCCCGTCACCGTGAACAACGACGCGACCGCCGCCATGTTCACCGAGCGACTGTTCGGCAAGGGCGGCCCCAATATGATGTTCGTCCGCCTGCGCCGTGGCGTCGGAGGCGCCGTGCTGCTGGGCGACGTGCCGGTGTTCGGCGAGAACCACGCCGGCGGCGAGATCGGCCACATCTCCCTCGACCCGCAGGGCCCTCCGTGCGCCTGCGGCAAGCGAGGGTGCCTCGAACGCCTGGTCTCGGCGACCTCGCTGCACGCACGGCTGCAGCGCAGCGACGAACGGATGCGCGCGAGCATCCTGCGCGAGGCCGGCACCTATCTGGGCACGGCGCTGTCCATGCCCGTGGGACTGCTGGACCTTGCCGACGTGTGCGTGTACGGGCAGAGCGACATCGTCAACGACACCCTGCTGTCGGCCGCGCAGGCGCAGCTCGACCTGCTGACCGGCTCGTCGTTCCACACGCGGACCATCATCCGCCGATGCGAGTGCGAGGGCGAAATCACCCTGCGTGGCGAAGCCCTATCAGTCCTCCACGATTACCTGGAAAACCGCTGATCAGGCTGCGCGCCGCCTCCCGCCAGCGGGAGGATTTGGATTTTCAGCGCGCGGCGGCGACTGCGGCACGCACGACATCCCGATCGGTGCGGCATACCATGACGCCATTGCCTCCGCCTCCGGGGCCCCCATCCGATGTCATCGTGCGTTTCGCCGACAAATGAATCGCCGACACGCCCGTCTCCTTCAAGGCGGGAATGAGATCGACGGTCACACCGCCGCCGGCCTGTATCTGGATGCGCCCCGCGGCGTATTCGGACAGCTCCCGCAGGCGGCCCAGCCCATCCGGGACGCATGCGGCGCCACCCGAGGTGAGCACGCGGGTGAAGCCAAGTTCGATCAGGGTATCCAGCGCGGCGAACTGATCGTCGAGCATGTCGAACGCACGATGATACGTGACCTGCACCTTGCGATTGCAGCGCACGGCCTCGTTGCGGGCGGCCTCGGCCAGCGCGCGGGTGAACGGCACGTCAATGCGCCCGTCCTCGGTCATGCCTCCGACGACGACGCCGGACGCCCCGGCGAGGATGGCCGAACGGACGTCGGCGATCTGCACGTATTTCTCTTCATCGGTGAACGCGAACGAACCGCCTCTCGGACGGATCAGCACCTGGACGCCTTGGGGTACGCCGACATGGGAGCATGCCTGGATCATGCCGAAGCTTGGGGTCAGCCCGCCCGTGCCCATCAGAGCGGCGCACAGTTCGACGCGATCCGCCCCCTCCTCATGTGCGATGCGGGCGCCCTCCACGTCCTGCACCGCGATTTCAACCGTCATTGTCATCTCCTTCGATGCGTCACATACCTTGTCTATCACCGTACCATCCCGCACGAGGGCACCCGAACCATCCCACGCCCCGACACGCGCAAACCGTGGTACAAAGCGCGACACGCCGAACAACGGCGCGCCTCCCTTTTTTTGATTAACAGTGTTAATATATAAACATCGTTCATATTCAATGACGAGCATGACAACAACACGCAACGACCGCGCACACGGCACGACAGCGAAGGAGCAGTGATGACCAACACCATCGCCAACGCAACCCTGGCATCAGTGTCCGAAACCAACCGTTCGCGGATCATGCAGCACCTGTACCAGCACGGCATCAGCTCTCGCGCGCAGATCGCCAAAGCCCTCGACCTCACCCCCGCCGCCATCACCAAGATCACCGCCAAGCTCATAGAAGTCGGCGCCATCAAGGAGACCGGCGATTTCGAGGGGCGCAAGAACCGCCGCTCCATCGGGCTCACTCTCGACACCGCAGAATTCCACGTCATCGCCGTGAAATTCGCGCGAAGCCTGGTACAGCTCGGCGTGTTCGACCTCGCCGGCAAACCGCTGACCGTGCAGGAACTGCCCCAAGTCACCGAAGACACCATCGACTCGGCGATCATGCAGCTCCACGACACCATCGGTTCGCTGATCGAAGCCGACCGACGCATCATCGCCATCGGCATGGCCGTCCCCGGCCCCTACCTGCGCAACGTGGGACGCACCGCCGTCGTGTCCTCGATGCGCGGATGGCAGAAAGTCAACTTCATCCACGAATTCAGCAACGCGTTCACCGTCCCCGTGTTCGTGGAGCAAGACGCCCGCGCCGGCGCGATGGCCCAATACCTGTTCGATCCCACCATCACCACCGAGAACCTCGCCTACTACCTCGTCGGCGAAGGCGTCGGCCTCGGCGTGATCGACCACGGCAACATCATCAACGGCGCCCTCGGAGCGGCCACCGAAATCGGCCATGTCAGCATCGACATCAATGGCAAGCCGTGCGACTGCGGCAACGTCGGATGCCTCGAACGCTACTGCTCCACCCCCGCGATCCACGAGATGATCCTGAAGGAAGGCGATCTGATCGCCGATGCCGGCACGATGACCCACCTGCAGGCATGTCGAGCGCTGTTCGCACTGGCCCGCGGCGGCGACAAGCGCGCGATCGCACTGATCAAGCGGGTCGCACGGTACGTCGGTTTCGGCTGCATCACGATCTTCAACTCCTTCAACCCCTCGCAGATCGTCATCGGCGACATCGTCGCCGAAGCCGGGCAGCTCTTACTCGACGAAGTGCACAAGGTCATCGACAAGCACGTCATCCACGAGCTCAACGACACCACCGCCATCACCCTGTCCGCCCTGCCCGCGGACGCCGCCCTGAACGGCGCCGCGGCCGTAGCCATCAACCAGTTCCTCGACCACCCGTCACAGTTCTTCGAACTGTCGTGACCGCCCGCGGAACATCACGGATTTCCGGGGTCCCCACAACGGAGGACCCCGCAGCAACACAACAACACAACAACCACGGCAACCATCCCGGAAAGGAAACCATCATGACCAAGCCCATCGTTCTGTCTCTCGGAGAGCTCCTGTGGGACATGCTGCCCAGCGGAAAGCGCGCAGGCGGCGCCCCCGTCAACTTCGCCTACCACGCGAAGATGAACGGCGCCGACGGCTGGTCAATCAGCGCGGTCGGCGAGGATGCGCTCGGCGACGAGCTGCTCGCCGAAGCCGAGAAGGCCGGCATCCACTCCATCATCCAGCGCAACGCATGGCCCACCTCCACTGTCGAGGTCAGCTTGAAGAACGGCATCCCGGAGTACACCATCGTCAAGGGCGTCGCCTGGGACCACCTGCTGCTCACCCGCCAGCTCATCGAGGTCGTGGAGCAGGCCGACGCCATCTGCTACGGCACGCTGGCCCTGCGCTCCCCCGAGACCCACGACACCATCATCGAGCTGCTCAAGCACACCAAGCCGGGCGCAATGAAATTCTTCGACATCAACCTGCGCGGCGACCACTACTCCAAGGAGCTCATCGAGGAGCTGCTTGAAGCGGCGACCGTCTTCAAGATCAACGACGCCGAACTGCTGCTCCTGCGCGACATGTTCGACATCCGCGGCACCTCCGATGACGACGCCTGCCGCTGGTTCATGAGCGAGTACGGCCTCGACTACGTTATCCTGACCGGCGGTTCCACGTTCTCCACCATCATCTCCAAGAACGGCGAGTCCTCCACGCTGGCCACCCCGCACGTCGAGGTCGTCGACACCGTCGGCGCCGGCGACTCCTTCTCAGGCACGTTCACCGCCCGTACGCTGCTCGGCGACACGCTGGCCGAGGCGCACCGCAAGGCCGTGAACACCGCCGCGTACGTCTGCACCGCCAACGGCGCCTGGCCAGAGTACCCGGACACCATGCCCGACTACCTCGCGCAGGCCGCGCAGTGACACGCCCGCAGGATGCACCGACGATCAAATAATCACAGCTCATTATCAGAGAAAAGGGAAACATCGCAATGAGCAACGAAACCACCAAGCCAGTCAACGCGGGATTCGCCAAGATCCTGCCTGTCATGTTCGCCTTCTTCGTCATGGGCTTCGTCGACCTGGTCGGCACCGCGACGAACTACGTGAAGGCCGAGTTCGGTCTCGCCGACGGAACCGCCAACCTGTTCACCACCATGGTGTTCTTCTGGTTCCTGATCTTCTCCGTGCCCACCGGCATCCTGATGAACAAGATCGGGCGGCGCAAGACCGTGCTGTGGTCCATCCTGGTGACGCTCGTCGCCATGGCACTGCCGATCATCGCCTACCTGCTGTGCCCGATGAAGTCCACCGTGCAGCTGGTGCTCATCGTCATCTCCTTCGCGTTCCTCGGCATCGGCAACACACTGATGCAGGTGTCGCTCAACCCGCTGCTGACCGTGTTCGTCAAGGGTGATAAGCTCGCCTCCACGCTGACCCTCGGCCAGTTCGTCAAGGCGTTCGCCTCCCTGTTCGCCCCGTGGATCGCCATGTGGGGCGCGAACAGCATCTCCGCCTTCACCTACACCAACGCTGACGGCAAGCAGGTCGGCATGTGGTGGATACTGTTCGTGATCTACTTCATCGTCGGCATCCTCGGCTACGTGCTGCTCGCGTTCGACAAGATCGAGGAGCCCGCGCCTGACGCCGGCACCACTACCATCGGCCGCTGCTTCAAGCTGCTGTTCTCCGACCGCATCGTGCTCCTGTGCTTCCTCGGCATCGTGGCGCACGTGGGCGTGGACGTCGCCATCAACGCGCAGGCGCCGCGCATCCTGACCGAGCACACCGGCGACACGTTCACAGCCATCGCGTCCTCCGCGACGATGGTGTACTTCGTCGCCCGCATGATCGGCTGCTTCACCGGCGGCATCGTGCTCCAGAAGATCAGCAACAAGCTCGGCGTGCGCATCTGCGGCGTCATCATGACGCTCTCCGCCATCTGCTTCGCGATCTTCACGCTCGTGCCGACCAATCCGCCGGTCTGGCTGTTCTGGGTCGCGGTCGCACTCGTCGGCTTCGGCAACTCGAACGTGTTCTCGCTGTTCCTCTCCCACGCGCTCATGTACCGTCCGGACCGTCAGAACGAGATCTCCGGCCTGATGCTCATGGGCCTGATCGGCGGCGCGATCTTCCCGCCCATCATGGGTGCCGCGGCCGACGTCGCGGGTCAGTTCGGCGGCATCCTCGTGATGGCCATCGGCTGCCTCTACGTACTCGTCGTCGGCTTCGCCTACAGGGTGCTCGAAAGCGGCAAGAAACCCGTGGAAGCCTGATAGGGTCAAGGCACTTCGGCGCTGACTGACCGCCCCGCAGAGCCCGCCCGATTGACTGACCGGTTACGACCGGCAGCCGGTCGGGCGGGTTTTCGCATATTCGAGAACCGACACGGACACGGCAATACTCCGCGCGGGTTGCACGGGTTGCGTCACGGGCACCGTCACGCGGGACGGTACCCTCGCACGGTGACGGCGCAGCCGCGGCCCGACCGATCAATGGCGGTCGGCGGTGTCGATGACGATCGTGACCGGGCCGTCGCTGACCAGGCCGACGCGCATATGGGCGCCGAAACGCCCCTCGCGTACTGCAACGCCCCCGGAGCGCAGCGCCTCGTTGAATTTGATCCACATGATGTCGGCATGTTCCGGCTTGCCCGCGTCGACGAAGCTCGGCCGGTTCCCCTTGCGCACGTCGGCGAACAGCGTGAACTGCGACACAGACAGGATCTCACCGCCGATGTCCTGGATCGACCGGTTCATCTTGCCCTGCTCGTCCTCGAACACGCGCAGACGCAGAATCTTATGCGCCAGCCATGCGATCTCGTCATCGCCGTCCTCATCGGTCACGCCGACCAGCAGCAGGAACCCCGGACCGATCTGCTGAAGGTCGAACGTGGGATCCAAATCCCCCAGCTCATTGACGACATCGACCGACGCCTGCGACACACGCTGCAATACCACTTTCATGTATCGGATTCTATCGCACCCACCGCCACCGCATCCGAACTGGGCATACCACGGCATCCCCCCCCAAAAAAACCATAAGCGCGAACGAACACGCGATTATGCCGCGTCCACCGAAGCCGGCCGGCACCGTCGCCTCCGGAGAACAGGGAACCTCTCCGGAAACCGAGGGGGGGGTGTCCGGCCCCGGTGGCAAGAACGAAGCAACCGGGGACAATATCCGTAAGGACGGCACCGACGCCGACAATGCCGACGGCAAATCCGCGCAGCTCGATTCCACTGCACAGCCCGACAGGAGCGGCCCGAACGGCGGCCCCTCCGGACACTGGGAGACCCGGCCGGTCTATGAGACGCAACGGGTGCAGGTGCCGACCGGACGCGCCATCTTTGAACACGACTGGTTCACTGCGAACGTGAACGACCCCGCGTTCGAGGAGCACGGTGACTACCTGCTCAAGTCCGGCCTCCCCGACAACTACCGGTACGAAAAGGTCTGGCAGGACAAGCAGATCCAGGTCGGGACCCGGCAGGAGGATCACGGCTCGTATCAGGTGCAGAGCATCAAGTCCGGCACGAAAAAGGTGCGGACGGGAACCAAGCGCGTCCAGACCGGCACCAAGCGCGTATGGTGACCGACTGATGACCGACTTGCTTTTTCGAGCAGCTGGGATATAATGAAATGTCCGGTCATAAACCGGAATGCGAATTGATAATTCAATATCGGGGCTGATCGGTTTCGACGGTGACCTGTTCGTCGCAGGGAAGCGTGCCGAGAACGCAGGGTCCGCTCGTGGATGTCCCCTGCAAAAGAATAAGTGCTAAATCTAACCGCACTGAGTTCGCTCTCGCTGCCTGAGCTTCGCGCCAGGGTTAAACAGTGAGCAGCCGCTCCGTTCACTCCCTCTCGTCTTTGGGGGGATGCTGAGCGTCGTTTAGAAGACTCGCCTGAATCATTGAGCCACAGGGTGATTCGGGGACTTTAACTGCGGATATGCCCGCCATCAGTTGTCTGCGACATCGATGGGGGGCAGAAAAACCGCCATATGGCCAGCAGACTACGCACGTAGAAGACTGAGGGTTCGGTCATCGGACCGGGGTTCAATTCCCCGCAGCTCCACTCGCCAAGGGCCGCATGATTCCAACGATCATGCGGCCTCTGCTTTTTCTTTTGCCCACATTTTGCCCACATTTTTTTCGAGGAGCATCCGATTCATCGCGTCACCCACCAGATCCAGGTCGTCATCGAATAGGTCGGCGTAGGTGTCCAATGTCATCGCGGCGCTCGCATGCCCCAGCTGGTTCTGCACCGCCTTGACGTTCGCGCCCGACCTGACCATGAGGCTTGCAGCGGTGTGGCGCAGGTCATGCACGGTCATCTCTCCCTCTATGCCGGCGCGCCGACGCGCCCAGTAGAACCATGACGACGTGGTGTTGGGGCCATGCGTGCGACGGACGTATCCGCCCGTCCGGGGGTCGGTGAACAGCAGGTCGTTGTCCCCGCGGCCACTGCATCGGTCGCGCAGCATCCCGCCAAGGACATCCGGGAAGACCACCTGCCTCCATTCGTCGCTTTTCGGGGTGTCCTCGACGATCCTGTGACTGACCTCGGTGGCGCTGCGACGGACCCAGAGACGATGACGCCGCAGATCCACGTCGCCGACACGCAGCCCGGCCATCTCACCCCATCGTATCCCGCACAGTCCGAGCGTGAGCACCATCGGCCTCCTCCACCCGGATTCGTCGGCCAGCCTCATCAGCTCATCCAGACTCAGATACCGATGCTCCTTTCTCCTTTTCCGGGGCTTCTCCACCCTCTCGCATGGATTCGCGGCGATGAGACGGTCATCCTTGGCCTGCTCCATAATCCCCGAGAGTATGCCGCTCGCCCGCAATATCACGGTCGCGCTCACCGGCTTGGCCACGACCTCGCCTCTCGGGTCTCTCCTGCCCTCATGCAGGACGGTCACCCATTCCTGCACCTCGCGGCGCGTGACGGATGCCAGTTCGCGACTCCCCCACATGGGCTCCACTCGGCATCGCCACTCGCGCTCCAGCGACTCGATGTAACTCGCCTTGCATCTGACACGTTTCGCGGCGACCCATGCCGGCCAGAGCGATTCCACAGTGGCCTTCCCCGCCTGCGGGTCGACATAGCTCCCCGTGGCCTTCGCCAGCGTGACGTGTTCCGCCGCCCAGTTCTCCGCGTCGGATTTGCGTTTGAAGCCACGTTTGTCGGTTTGCGTGCCGTCGGGCTTCCTGTATCGGACGCGGTAGCGCGTCTCGCCTCTGCTGGTCTTGTATCTGGTGACGTTCGCCATTTTTATTACCTGCTTAATAATGGAAGATTCACGTTTTAACCGGTTTTAATGTGATTTAATAGGACTGTTGCTGAATTGAACCAACCGAAAGGCAATCGCGCATGCCGATCGTCTACCCATCGATGAAGGCCTCGGACCTGTTCCGTATCCTTCGTGGTCTGGGATACGGGATTGACCGCGCGAATGGTTCGCATAAAAGAATGAAGGCGGAGGGCCGTCCACCGTTGACTTTTGCCTTCCATGACGGACAGACTGTTCCGCCTGGATTGGTGAAGAAGACACTGGTGAAGGACGTCGGGTTATCCGAAGAGGAGATCCGTAGTATCCTCGGACAGAAATGAAGAGGCGCAACATGGATACACGACAGGTGAATGTCACCTATCACAGGGAAGACGGCGTATGGTGGGCCGAATCCGATGACATGCCGGGATTCTCCGCCGCCGGTGACACGTTCGCCGAAACCCGCAAAAACGTGTGGGAAGGCGTGGACTTCTATTTCAACGACCATCAGCCGACCAGCATCACCGAATACACTGACGATGGGGCCGAGATTCTTTCCGACAATATCGTGCTGTTTAATCCCGATCCCAGGATGCGCGTTAATATGCCCGTTCAGAAGCCTTTGTCCACCTATGTTGCGTCCGTCGTGACGAAGACACCGAAGATGATGGTGGCATAGATTATGAGTAACGTATCCGAACAGGCCGTAATCAATCTGACCATCGCCGATTACGCGAATGTGGATAATGGCGGCAAGGCCAACCTTGTCGGCGTGGGCGGCGGAATCATACCACTGACTCCGACCGGCCTTACCGCCCGTTTTTCCGTATTCGCCGAAATTCGTATACCCGGTAGCCTGTGCCCGTGCGAGATGACCGTGGAATATTCGCTGCGCGACGCTTCCGGAGCCGTCGTTGAAATGGCAGGGCCTGTTCCTCAGCCGGTTCGTGTCGCCAATATCGTCACCGTTGAAAGTGTCGCCGGGCTGAATCTCGAGCAGAAGAACCACATCGGCGGACGTTCGATGAATACGCTCGACTTCGCCAACGGCATGCCGCTTTCCCCCGGCGACTACCAATTCAGAGTCACTATCGACGGCGATGACGCTCATGCCGCATATGTTAATTTCTGCGTACCTGAACAGGCACCTAATCCCGTACTCGGTTAAAACAACTGACGCAAATAGCATTTTCGGGTGTGCTTCGCCCCGTGTAGGATGAGAGGCGAAGCGTCCTCCTTTCCATTTCTCTGGTGGTCTGGCGGTTCTTCACGCCCTGCTGACGTTGCACCGTCAGTGGGGCGATTTTTCATAAAATCACGATGCCTTCGCCGCAGCGTCTTTGACTTTCGCTACGAATTTGATGGCATCTTTAATCTGCTTGCGTGGCACTTCCATTATCATCGCGAAATCCGGCCCCTCCACGGTGATGTATCGCTCGCCGCCTTTTTTCTTTTTGAACGCCCATGCGAACGGCCCAGCGAGGAGTATGCGGGTGACGGTGACGCGGGCTTCGAGTTCAGTGCCGGACTCCAGATGTACGGTCACACCGTCCAGTGGATGCACCTCTGTCGTTAACATCCCCTTTTTGTAGATGATCGCACGCCTGTACAGCTGATACGTTTCCTTCGTTTCCTTGCTGGTGAACTCCGCAATCCGCTCGTTGAGGGGAGTGAGCGCACGATCGGCTTCCGCCTTCGCCTTCGCTTCGGCCATCTGCTCCTGTAATCTTGCTTGAAACTCGGCCTTTTCTCGGGCTTTTTCCTCCGGCGTCTTTCTGCTGAACAATCCCACTTTTTCTCCTTCCTTATACGGCCACACTATCGTGCAGCATTTCCTTGTAATCCTCCACGACCTGTACGGTCACGTCGAGCGCTTGGGCGATGAGGAACGAGTCTCCCTCGTACATGCGTTCGGCGATTGCGTATTCGGTCGGGTTGATGAGTCGGAGCGCGGTTTCACGCCGGGCTCGTCTCTCGGCCTTGGCACCGTAGGTGGTGCCGCAGCCTCGATCGTGGTGTCTGGCGTGCACCAGCTCGTGGACGAGCGTGCAACGCCGGGCGAAGTCGGGCAGCGTCTCGTCGATGATGATGAGACGGCCGGGGGCGTAATAGCAGCCGCAGCGTCCAGGCGACAGTTCGCGTTCCCGGACTTTTACACCGAGGTGTGAGGCTTCGGCGAGCAGTTCATCATATTTCATGGCGGTCTCATTCGCGTGGTGTGGTGGCTTCGTTTTCCTTGTTCGGGTTATCGTTCGCGGCCACGTCGAACTGTTCGGGATTGGCGACGATGCGGTCGTCCATCTCGTCGGCGGCGCGCTCAGCCTCGATGCGGCGAGCTTCGGCGATGATGTCCCGCAACGTCTGCACCGGGTCGGCATTGCACACATCACAGATCGCCAAAAATTCAGAAAGACGAACGGGTGACTTCTCGCCGTTGTGAATATATCCGACTCGGACATGGCTGACCACACCACCCATGCGTTCGGCAATCACTCTATACGCCAAGGCGGAATCATCAATTATCTTCGCCAAGGCATCTTTTGCGGCGTAATCCATTGCCGTCCATTCAATCTTTGCTGCCATGGCTCAAACATACGTGTAAGCACATGGGGACACGCCGCACTTGCTTAAATTGTAAGCGTTAGCTAACATTACTTTTCAGTAATCACAAGCTTACATACTGGAGGTGGTTGAGATGTCCTCAACTGATTTCAGACAGCTTTCGACCAAGGAACTGCACTTGTATATGAACCTCGTGATGGGTTTCTGCAAGGACATACGCCGCATGCTCCGTGAAGGCACGTTGACCAAGGATGCCATCGACAAATACGAGGTGACGGTATCCAACAACATCCTTACCGAGGTCAACCGCCGATCTGGGGCGGAAACATCTGGGCGGCGGTCAGAGCAAGAGCCGGAGCCTCAATCATGTACCCGATAGCCAGCTGCTTACCTAAATCCTTGACTTTATCCCACATCGACTGCTTATCTTCGGGGGTCTGCACCATGGCAATGTCCAACGCCTCACGCAAACGGCTCACTGCTCGGTCAAGCACGAAATCGCCCGTGATGGCGTACTCGTCCAATGCGGTCTCTGTTTCTCTCAGAAGCCGTGACAGGTACAAGGCCAGACCATCGGGCATGCCGTCCGCGATTCCTCTGAGGACAGTGTTGGCCTCGCTGACGAGATTCCTGACATTGTTCCGTTGCTCTTCGGTGAACCGAAGCGTGCATGAATCAAGCAGCTCAGCCGCGTACATCAACAAGTCCTTGTCGGCGTCGGACATGAAATCGGACGTGCCAACGGGGCCGCTGATCTCATCCCAACGAATCTCGCCGGTATCCGTGAACGCCATCGTCACGGATTTACGCCACCGAGGCAGAGAAGAGCGAAATCCTTTGACGCGTCGTCCTTCCCTTTCCCACTGGTCAGTCGCTTTCCCGATTTCATCGAGAGCGGCGACCAGATCAGGGAAACGGTATCCGGCTTGGTCGGCATCATAAACACTTTCCTTGTCGAAGAAATCATACAGAAACTCCGCAGCGTTCATTTTCCCCTCCTCTTCGAAAGAAGTTGCACATGTCTAATCTACCAGCAATTGAAGTCGCAAAACGGGCGACCCATGACACCCGCAACCGCGTGCTGCTGTCCAAGACCAAGATAACCAGCATCGCCGACGCCAGCAACCGCAACCGCATGACCATCGCCAAATGGCTCGACGGCGACGACATGAGCCTCGCCGCGTTCGTGGCCGCACAGCAGTTATCGGGCGGAGACCCGGTCAAGACCTTGGCCACCGCGCTCGCTGGCAAGAAGGTATCTCATGCCTGAAATCCAGATTTTCAAATTTAAGAACAACCAACCACGGCTCGACATCGACGCCGCTGGCGAGCCGTGGTTCGTCGCCAAGGACGCCTGCGACATCCTAGCAGTGGAGACCAATCATCTTCGGCGTGATCTTGACTCTGACGAAATCACTGAGGCAACCAACCTCCCCAATTGGGAGGTTGGGAAGAATGGCGGTCGTGCTCCCCTGATCGTCTCCGAGCCGGGTTTGTACAAGTTGATCATGCGCAGCCGCAAACAGGAGGCTAAAGAGTTCCAGCGTTGGGTAACGCACGAAGTCCTGCCCTCTATCCGCAAACACGGCGGCTACATGGCCGGACAGGAATCAATGACGCCGGAACAGATGACCTTGGCGGCGATGAACTGGCTTAGATCCAAAGTCGACGAACAGCAAAGGCAGCTAGAGGCACAAGCTCCCAAAGTGCTATTCGCAGACGCGGTAAGCGCCAGTAAGACCGACATTCTGGTTGGCGAGCTGGCGAAGATACTCAAGGGCAATGGGATTGACATGGGCGGTACGCGCCTGTTCGCGTGGCTGCGCGAGAACGGTTGGCTCATGAAGACGGGCAGCAGCCGGAACATGCCGACGCAGAAGAGCATGGAATTGGGCTTATTCCGCATCAAGGAAACGGAGATTACCCATTCGGACGGTCATATCACGGTGAATAAGACACCGAAGGTGACGGGCAAGGGTCAGGCGTTTTTCGTGAACCTGTTCCTCTGTGGGAAGGCGGTGACGTGATGAAAGTCCGCGATGCATATAGATTGGCCGTTCGATTTATCGGGTATGGCGCAACTTTGCTGTTGGTTGGCGGGGCAATCGCCGTGCACCTTACGGGGTATGTGATGGCGCACGACGAAAGCCTTATGGAACGAATCGAGGAACGGCTACGCCAGTAGAGACTCCCCATAGCCCAAATGCAAACGATTGGTCATTTCTGATTTTTCACCTCCTCCCATAGCTAGTAGTTAGGCAACATCCAGCTTAGGGGAGGTGACCTAACCGAAAGAAGCAAATGATGAACACCAAGGATTACGGCCGTCACGCGAGTGGCCTTCTTCAGGCCGATGGCGGTCCGTCGAAGAGGTTCGTCCGCCGGTATCCGGCCATATCCGGCCTGACTGTGATGGCCGCGGGTGCCGTCACCGCGGTCTGCGCGATGCTGTGGATCCTCTCGCACGACGGCTGCTCGCATCCGTTGGGCGCGATCGTGGCAATGCTGGCGCTCGCCGTCGGCGGCGTGTTCGCGCTGACGCCGCTGCTGCTGCTCGCCGCGAGCGATGCCCCGTGGCTGTTCCCGGAGGACTCCGAGCGCGGATGACAAAGTCTTGGCCGGGTGTCGTCTCTTCTTCATCTTCCGACGCGCGGCCGGCGACAAAGGCCAGTCGTTAAAACCAAATAACCATAACTCAAGATTCTCAAACCGGTGTCGCGCCGGGACCCCTGCGGGGTCGAACCTATCCGGCGCGGCATCATGGGGCGGCGCAGGTAGCCCCCGGCCGAGATCACGCGGGTCATGACGCGGGGCAAAGGCCGGGACCCGGTTCGATTCCGGGCCGTCCACGAAACCACAAGGTTTCAGCCGAAAAAAAAGACAGTCCCCGCTGGCACGGGAACTGTCCGAAAGGAATACCCAAGAGAAAGGATACGCCATGGGCACAGCGGTTTCAAATGCGCTGCCGGGACTGGTCACGGTCAGGCAGCTCGCCGAGCATACCGGCTACAGCCGTTCGACGGTCTACAAGTGGAGCTCCGGGGAGCGTCCCAGCCCCTATCCGGAGCCGGTCCGGAAGAACGGCCGCGTCATCGGCTGGCGGCGCGAGGACGTGGAGGACGCGGACAAACGCAACCGGTGCAGCCGCGCCGAATATCTTTACGGAGGTCAACGATGAACCAGAACAGCACCGATGAATCCAACGATTTCGGCGACGCCGACGACTGGATGATGGCGATGCGACGACTCAGCGAGCAGCTGCTGTACGGGCTGGACTCGCTCACGGCGAAGCCGGACGCGCAGTCCCTCAACAACCTCCTGTTCATCGCGTCGCTCCAGAGCGGCGTGAGCATCGAACCCGGCGTGAAGTCGCTGCTCGACACCGACGAGATCAGGCTGCTCGCACCCCGCTGGCTGCGCATCCTGCGCGATGCGGCCGACGCGCTCCTGCAGGTCGAGGCGTCCATGGTCAGGCAGGGGCAGCAGGGCACGCCATGCACGCAGATACACGCGGCCGCCGGCCACGCATTGCGCGCCATGGAGCCGGTGCTCGCGCTCGCCGCCACGCGGACGGGAGGCGATCAGCTATGAGCCGCATGACCATCGACAAGGCCCGCCGAAGCACCGACATGTTCTCGCTCAGGCGCTTCGGCGGGGCGGGCACCACGAAGGAGAGCCGCCATCAGGCGTGGCTCTCCTTCCGCACCGAGGGCGTGGGCGGGTCGGATATGAGCACCATCCTCGGCTTCAACACCTACAAGACGCCCTACGAATTGTGGTTGGAGAAGACTGGCCGTCAGGAGCCGGAGGACATCAGCGGCAGGTGGGCGATCATCAAGGGCAACGCGCTTGAGGTCGAACTGCGCCGCCGCTTCCGCCAGCTCCACCCGGAGTTCCAGGTCATCGACGGCACCGACATCAGCCTCGTGTCTGACGCCCACCCGGTCATGCACGCCTCGCTGGATGGCTTCATCTACGACGAGGCGAGCGATTCGTGGGGCATCCTCGAGATCAAGACGGCGAACGCGAACCGTGGCCGCACCGACTGGCACAACGACGAGGGCGAGCTCATCGCCCCCGACTACTACATGGCTCAGGTCACGCATTACATGGCGGTCACCGGCTTCCGCTGGGGGTATTTCTACGCGGACATCGGCGAGGCGGAGCCGGTCGAGGTGCGCTTCGAACGCGACGAGGACGATGTGGACGCCATCATCCACGCCGCCGAGGACTTCTGGGGTTTCGTCGCCCGCGACGAGATGCCCGCCCTGACCGGCGCGGACGTGGCCAAGGCGTACCCGGAGCCCGCGGAGGGCATCGAGGACATGAGCGGCGACGACGACCTGCAACAGCTCATGACCTCATACCGGGACGCGAAGGCCGACGAGAAGGCACTCAAGCAGCGTATCGAGGAACTGCAGGACTGCATCCTCGTGTACGTCGGCGACCACGAGGGGGTGCGCTGCGGGACCCTGCAGGCCACCTACAAGCACTCGACCCGCAAGGGCTACACGCGCGTCGTGCAGCCATGGGAGGGTCGCAGCTTCCGATTCAGCGAAATAAAACCGAAGAAAACCAAGTAAGGAGAACGATTATGGGACAGTTAGCGACACAGGCGCAGAACCGACAGCTCGCGCAGATGACGCCGCAGCAGAACATGAGGAAACTGCTCGATCGCAGCTGGGACCGTATCAAGGCGGTCATGCCCAAGGAGATGAACCCGCAGCGCCTCTACCAGATGTACATCAGCACCATCAACCGCGAGCCGGCGCTGGCGGACTGCACCGTGGAATCGGTGCTGTCCTGCTTCATGCGCTGCACGTCACTGGGCTTGGAGCCCAGCAACGTGAACGGGCTCGGCATGGCGTACATCCTCCCGTTCGGCAACAAGAACTACCGCACCGGGCAGAAGGAGGCGACGTTCATCCTCGGCTACCGCGGCATCATAGACCTCGCCCGCCGTTCCGGCCAGCTGCGCGACATCAGCGCCCGCGCCGTGCATGAGGGCGACGAATTCGACTACGCCTACGGTCTGGACGAACACCTCAACCACGTGCCGTGCGCGAAGCCCGGCAAGCTCACCCACGTGTACATGGTCGCCAACTTCAAGGACGGCGGCCACTACATGCAGGTCATGGGAATAGACGAGATCAACGCGGCCATGAAGCGCAGCCCCTCCGCACGCAAGCCGACCAGCCCATGGCACACCGATTTCGAGGCGATGGCCAAGAAGACCGTCATCCGCCGAGCGGCCCCGTACCTGCCCATGAGCGTGGAGACCAAGGAGGCAATCGCCGACGACGACCGCACCCCCGACTACTCCGACCTGCTCGACCCCATCGTCATGCCTGGAGGGGACGCGGAATACGCGGACGGTTCGGACGCCATCGACGTAGAACCGGCGGAGGAGACAGAGCCGGAGCAACCCCAGCAGCCGGAAGCACAGCCGGAGGTCTCCCCCCTCGAGGCGAAGCGTGCGGAGATGATTCGCCGCTTCCAGGCGTTGGGCGTGGCTTCGGACGCGGAGGCGTGCGAGACCATCACGAAGATTCTGAACCGTGAGGTGAAGGCCAGCGACGAGCTGACCGAAGCGGAGCTTGACAAGGTGCTGGGCCAGTTGAAGGCCAGCGTGAAGGAAGGCGAGTGCCCATGGCGGGCAGGACGAGCATCATCATCCAGGGCACGGCGTGGGGCGTGCAGGAGACGAAGAACGGTAAACGGTTTCTGCGCGTCTCTGTATCGCCGGGCTACCGTGACCGGAACGGCAACTGGGTCAGCCAGCCGGAGCAGAACTACAGCGTGTGGCCGGCCGGCTACGCGAACCTGAATCCGGTGTTCGACCAGATCGCTCAACTGCGTCGGAACCAGGACACCTACGTGGATGTGACCATCGTGGGCGAGGTCAACGGGTTCCATGGCTACCAGACCAAGCAGGGTGAATCGGCTGCGTCCTGCAACGTCAACGCCAGCGCCGTCGCCATCACCAACGTGCGCCAGAAGAACGGCGGACAGCAGGGTTACGGCACGCAGGCCGGTTACACGCAGCAGCCGCAGGGGCAGGCGCAGCCTCCGGCCTCCGACCCATGGTCCAGTGATCCGAGCTTCTGATGCTGCATTTGTATCACGATGAGACGCCGACGGACGTGGAACCGGTCTGCCCGAAGCACGGCTGCACGCTGTACCCGGCACGGCCGATTCCATGCCCGGAATGCGAAGAGGAAGCCGAAGAGGAGTATCACATTGAACGCTGAAAAAGACCAATTGATTACGCTCGCACACTCGATGGAGGTGTCCTACAGCGCGTTGGACGCGGAGGCGGGACTCTCCTACGACACCACCGTGCGCGTCAGCGTGCAACCTAACCGCTATTACCCCGACTACGTGGCCGTGACCCTGCTGTGGCTCGCCTCGAGCCATATCTTCCACGGCATCGAGGAATTCAACCGGTTCCGTGATGATTTCGAGGACCGGCCGGAGGAACGATATCAGCAGATCATGGACTCGTGGCCCTTGGTGTTCGGTTCCACGGAGAAGGCCATGAAGAAGCTGTTCGCGCCGGCCAAACCGGTCGTGAAACGCCCCCCCCTGGTCGCTGTGCCCGCGCTGCAAGAAACCCGTATGGGCTCAGGAAGGCACCACCGACCTGAGGGAGACGCAGCAGCTGCTGAAACGGAACCCGTTGCCGCGCTGGTGCCGTGTCTGCGGCCAGCGTTTCGAGTACACGATGGGCGACCACATCTCATGCAGTTCCGAGTTCTCCATCGCGGAGACGATGGACACGCTCAAAAGCATGTTCCCCACCGAGCAGCCGAACTTCGAGACCATCGCCATCGAAGCCGCACACGAGGACGGTGAGCAGAATGGTTAACCCAGCCAAGAAAAAGGGCACGAGCCTTGAGACGTGGACGGTGCGTTACCTCGCGTGGGCTTTGCAGGACACGCGCATCGACCGCATGCCGTTGCATGGCAACGCCGACCAGGGCGATCTGATCGGCGTCCGGTTCTGTGGCGAGCCGGTGTGCGTGGAATGCAAGGACACGAAACAGCCGAACTACCGCAAACACTGGCGCGAACTGCTGGTGGAGATGGCGAACATGGACACTCCCTACGGGGTGCTCGTCCAGCATCGCAAGGGCGTGGGCGTGAAAAGCCTCAAGGGCATGGCCCGGCAGATGGCCGTGTTCGACATCGGAACGCTCGAACGGTTCCTCGCCACTCACATGGGGCCCGTGTTAGGACCGGACTACCGGATTCGCCGCGAGCTCGCGAACCGGCTGCGCCGCGAATCGAAGCCGGTGCCATCCAATCCGACGCTCGTGTGGTTGCCGCTCGAATTGTTCGCGCTCCTGCTGAACGACGGGCTTACGTTGGGGCCGGATGATGGCCAGGATTAACCCGCACGACTACATCGGTGGTAGCCGTCGCACCGGTTTGCGTGGCGGCTACCACCGCAAACCCAAGACCAACGGGGACGGGGAGGGGCTGAAGCCCAGCGAGATAATCGCGGCCAGCCCCGAACTGCTGGCATTGATAGCCGAATACCAAAGAGACAAGAGAAAGGAGGCGGACTGATGGCCGGGCACGATATGGAAAAGTTCGCGAAGCTCAGCACACGCCTATGGCAGAACGAGAAAGTTCGCGTGTTTGCAATGGAGCACCCTTCCGCGTTCTCCGTGTGGACGTTCGCGATCTCGTACTGCGCTGGCGAATTAAACGACGGTGAACTGTCCCGCTTCCATTTGAAATGTCTGCTCGGCGCTTCCGATGAAGATATAGACGCACTCATCGACGCGCATCTTTTAGACGAGCATGAGGACGGCACCTTGTGGCTGCATGATTTCGTCGCAGCTCAGGGTCGTTCTCGTGCTGACGTGGAGGAGGCTAAAGCGAAGAAAGCCGAAGCCGGCCGAAAAGGTGGCGCAGCGTCCGGCAAGTCACGCAACGTGAAGCAAGACTCAAGCAAAACGAAGCAGACGCGAAGCACAAACGAAGCAGACGTGAAGCAAGACTCAAGCAAAACGAAGCCAGATACAGATACAGATACAGATACAGATACAGATACAGATAAGAATTCTTCTAACGAAGAATTCTCTCTCCCACAAACCCCCTCGCAAGCCGAGGGGGCCGCAGAGAGCGCCGACGAGGATTACCCCATCGAGTTCGAGCAGTTCTGGGAAACCTATCCGCGCAAGACCGGCAAACGCAAGGCGTATTCGGCTTGGCGGAAGGCGCGACGGAAAACCAACAACACGTTCCTGCTCGCCAAGGCCAGCCTGTATGCGGCGGACCCGAACCGTGAGCCCGGCTACACGCTCACCCCGGCGAACTGGCTGGACGGCGAACACTGGGACGACGACCCGCTGCCGGCCAAACCCGAGCCGACCGCACGCCCATCGCCATCGGCGTGGAACCGTTCGCAGGCCAACCAGGATGCGAACGCGGCGCTGATAGCACGCTATGCGGCCGAGGAAGCCGCCGAAAACCGATCACGGGAAGGAGTTCTGACATGCTGACGCTCAAGGAAAGCACGCTCGTGCTGGCGCAGATTCGCGTCCACCACGGCAACGCGGCCATCACCGACTTGGAGGCTCGTACGTTCCACGAGGAGCTTCGCGCGGACATGACGCTGGGAGAGGCCTTGGAGGCGGTGAAGCGCTTCTACGCCGGCAACGATTCGGGCCGTTGGTGCGGTTCGGGCGACGTGAACGCGATGGTCCGCAGGATGCGCAACGAGTCGAAGCCCTCGGAGTCGCAGATAGCACGCGAATGCGAGGCGCGTGGCCTATCCGAGGACGAGGCGTGGATGTACCGCCGCCAGCGGATGCTCGGCAACGGCCCGGAGCAGTCGCAGCAGCAGGCGTTGCACATGCGCAACCCGCTCGAACTTCCCGCCGCGCAGCCGAAGTCACGTTCCACGGTCAGACGGTTCGCAGGTGCCCAGAAGCTGGGTGCTGCCTCGCTCGGCTCGATTCTGAGGGGCGCGTGATGGCCGAAAAGTTCCCGACCCCGCAGGAGCGTGCGATGGCGTGGCTTTTGGAGGCCCAGGAGATTCGGCGGCATGAGCAGGCCGGAGACCGCGCTGTACGCCTACCAACACGGCTGGCAGGCCGCCATCGACTTGTGCATCGCAATCGAACAGACAATCAACGAAACGGAGGAAGACAAGTGAATCGAATCGAAGTGTTGGCCGCGACACCGGCCATCGAGGACACGTACGAAGCCACCATCGACACCTCGGCCGAATGCACGCCCGCCACCCTGCACACGGTGGGCCGACTGCTCGAAGGCTTCGGCTGCACCCGCATTCTACAACTCACCATCAACGGCAAAGGAGCAGACAATGAGCAGACAATGAGCAGTGAGAAACCCTTCTGGGAAGGCAAGACCTGCGAGGAGATGGCCGGACTACCCGTCAAGGCCGTGTTCAAAAACGGTGTCACGATTACTGGCCAGCTCAGCCGTTCCGGCGGTATACCCATATCCACCGAAGGCATGAACAGTCCCATCTCGATCTCGTCCAACACGTTAAATTTCCGACCTCACAGGGAAATCTCCTCCGTCGAACTGTTGGATTCCCTAGAGTATGAGCGTATCGACAATATCGAAGACGTGCGCGACGGCGATATTTTCGTTGCCAAAGACTTGAACCGATACTCCGTCTGCTCCGTCCTCCGCAAGGAACATGGCGAGGACAATATCATTCAAGTGCATGTCGTAGGTGTCGGCCAGTTCGCTATTCTACGTAGCGCTTTCTCGTATGCTCTCCGCCCGAAGCCTCAACTTCCCAACCATGGCGGACTTTGGTTAGACAAAAACGGGAAAACATGGATTGTCTCCGATGACAGCGCTATGCTTTACGACCCCAAATCCATAACGTGGCTCGGCTTCATCAGTCCGACCAGATCGACACTCGGGGGGATATCCTATGGAACTCATGGCGACGCTGCAATTAAACTCGCCCCATTCCGCCCGGCCAAGGTGGTGGAAGCATGAACATCCACCCGATCATTGATGAACCTCCATCGTTTCCGCAAACTGTCTTACGCCTGCTCACAGGAAGCACTCATTGCTGTGACTGGTGCGAGAAACGCTGGATCAAGGTTCACCGCACTGGCCAATTGGAATGCCGAAACCGTCGATGTCCCTACTGCGGGCAATACGGATGCCCCCGAGCCGAAAAACACTGGAAGAAATGCCCCGTGTGGAATCACATGACCCCGCCTGCATGGCTATACCCCGTGTTGGATCGGCTCTGCGAAAGAGATCTGCAACGAATGGCGAAGAAATCGAGGAATGATGCGTGACACGATCCTGTGCCTATGCGACCTGACCGGTGTCATGGCCCGCCCTTGGGTGGAACACGGGTATCGGGCCGTGCTGGTGGACCCGCAGCATGGCATCGACCATGAGGATGGTGCCTATCTGAAACTGGCCTGCACCATCGAGGAGGCGTTCGACCAGATCAGCGTGCTGTTGCGTTCGGGGCGTCTCGCGTTCGTGGCCGGTTTCCCTCCCTGTACGGATATGGCGGTGAGCGGCGCGCAATGGTTCGCCCGCAAGTACGAGGCCGACCATTTGTTTCAGGCGAAGGCCGTTTCCGTGGCGGAACAATGCAGGGTGATAGGTGAGATGAGCGGTGTCCCCTACATGGTGGAGAACCCGGTGTCGGTTCTCTCCAACGTGTTCGGCAAACCCTCCCACACGTTCGACCCGTGTGATTACACGCGGTTCGCGCCAGAGGACAACTACACGAAGAAAACCTGTCTTTGGACGGGGGGGGGATTCCGAATGCCTCCTCGCAGCCAGGACATGAGTCTGCCGGCTCCCGACCGGAATCGTATCTGGTACATGAGCGGCAAAGACCGGGCCAACAATCGCAGCAAGACGCCGTTGGGCTTCGCTCGAGCGGTATACGAAACCAATCACAAGGAGGAAAACAGATGAGTCTTTTAAAGGCGAGGACATTCACCCGTGAGGAGTTTCGAAAGGTCATCGCAGCCGCCATCTACGACTACGAACACGCTCCCGCGAAATGCCTCTACACGACCAAGGATGCGGCAGACCAACTCTACGGCGAGTACGGCGAGGAAATCGAGGTGGAGGGATGAACGGAGTACAGCTTACCAACCATCTGACCGCGCAATTCATGGCATCAACCATAAGCCGGTACGAGGCCGAAATCCGCGAGGACGGCGACTTCCGAGGCCGCCTGTACGCCATGAGCCTCAAACGTCTCAAGCGCAAATGCGAGAAATACGCGAAACGTGAGCGCAAGGCCATCGAATATGTCGCCACGCTCAAGGAGGAATCATGAGGAAACCATTCAAGGACTGGACGTTGGAGAATTTCGTCGGGTTAGCGATGCTCGCTACTGTGATCCTGTTAGTGGTGTCCGGCCTGACGGCCATCTGCTTCGTCTGCTGGGCTTCCGTGCAGACACCCGTACAGCCGGAGCAGACCATCAGCCAACGAATCGAAACCACAGGCGACGTGAAACGTTTGTGCATCGAGGCCAAGACCGATGGGCGCATCGACGCCATGAGCTGCCAGCTTATCGACCCAATGACGGAGGGCACGCTCACCAAAGCACCATCATAGCCGAACGTGGAGGGTTTCAAACAATGTTCATCCAAACCGAACCATGCCAACACTGCGGCAACCAGCAGGTCGAGAAACCATGGACGCTCTGCCGGGACTGCCGACGACAGTACGCGAAAACACTCCACCAGCTGTGCCGCAACATGCAACTGTTGCAGCGGGTCGCACGACATGAGTACAAGCTCGGCGAACCCGGAGCGGGCGGCAAACCGCAAGGAGGCGCGGCACCCGCGCCCATCAACCTCCACGCGCAGGACATGCTCGACCAGACCGAGGACGGCCTGCAGGACATGTGGAACGAAACCGGCGTGGAAAGCCGTCCGAGATGGCAGGCCCTGCTCAGGGACGCTCCACGACGACTGCCCGACCTATGCCGCGCCAGCCGCTCGGGACATTGGCTGACATGGCTCATCCACGCCTGCGAGCGCATCGAACCGCTCATCGACCGCAGGCCGCGCTCGCGCAGGATCATCGGCGTATGCCCCGAATGCGGGCGCGAGGTGACGGCCGCGAAGGGCGAGACGCTGAGACTCTGCAAATGCGGGGCCGTCATCGACGTGGCCGAGCTGCGCGAGCAGAGCCGCGACAAGGCCGAGGCAATCCATCTCACGAAGACACCTGCGGGCATGAGCGAATGGCTGCGTGAGAACTACGGATACGAGGTCAGCCGCAAAGTAATCATCATGTGGATACGCCGTGGCAAACTCCCCAGCAGCAAGCCAGTGGAAGACGGATACTACGAATTCAGCATCAGGGAGATAGTCAGCATGGCAATGGCATATTCCAGCCGGCAGTAGGCTGTTGCCACCCCGTGGTATACTCCGTATCAGGATTAGTGTGAATGCCCTAGGAGATGCGCTCTTCTAGGGCTTTCGCATATCCAGCCACAAGGGTTCGGGGCGCTGCTGCTCAAGGCCTGCGAGCGCTTCGCGCGGACATTCGACGCGGGCTAGTCCGCGTGCTTGCGTGGCCTGCCTCCGCCGACGCCCCGACCGGGACGCTTCGCGTTCCATCCGTCTATCGTCTCCGGGAGCCAGCCGCGCGTGCGGCCTATCATGGCGTCGGGTTCGGGGAGCTTGAGGTTGAGCAGGCCGCCACTGGTTATGCCGAGGCGTTCGGCGACCTGCTTGACGCCGAGGTATTCAGTTGCCATCGTCGCTCCTCCAGCCCGCGAACAGGCCGGCAAGCCCGGCGGCCACGGCGAATCCCGCAGCCCCGTAGGGCTGGCCCGACGCCGCGAACATGGCGGATACGACGGCGAACAGCATGCTCATGACGCCCAGTGTTCTTGATTTGCTCATGATGTTCCATGGAATATAGGATTGGCGGAGGGGTTCCGGCTAATAGGTCTAGCCGGAACCCGTTTTACTTCTTCCTGCGTTTCCGCTTGGACCGGCCCTTCTTGTCGGACTTGCCCCTGCGGACCTCGATCCAGATGGTCACCGCTATGGCGGCCCAGCTGGTGATGAGTTGCATCCAATCCCTGAGTTCCATGTTCACCTCCTTTCCTTGGTCGATATATCTATAGTAATATAATTACTATAGATATGCAAGGCGGGAGCACAACGACACGCCGACCACGACGGTGGAGAGAGGTGGATGCCATGCCCTCCGCGAGCCGACGCGAGCGCTGGTACACCAGCGACAGGCGGTACCGGCTGCCCTCCGACTGGGGGCGGCGCAAGGCCGCCGTCCGAGCACGCGCACGCGGCAGATGCCAGGCCGCCAGCCACGCCCCCGGATGCAACGGGGTGGGTACGGAGTGCGACCACATCGTCGCCGGCGACGACCACGACCTCGACAACCTTCAATGGCTGTCGCACGAATGCCACAAAGCCAAGACCGAGCGGGAGAACGCCGAACGCAACCGACGACGCAAGCTCATGAGACTGCATCCGAGCGAAAGACAACCCGGACTGCTAGACTGGACGCCACGCCGGGTGGGAGGGGACTCCCCGGCGACACCGGTATAACCGCCGGATAGCACCTCCGGTTGTGCATGCGCCTGGAATCCCCGTTTTTCCTCCTGCGTCGTTTTCCGCCGGTCTTGTCCCGTTCGCCCCTCCCGTGGCCGTTTCCTCGGCTCGCTGGGGCCTTCCACGTTCGCGCGACGCTTTCCTCGCCGTCCGTCTTTCACCTCTTCAAGCCATGTCACGTTATGAATAAAACGTTGGAATATGGCTGTTATATTGTTTTTTAAGCGATGTCACGATATAGTGGATTGTGTGAACGGGACATGCGAATACTGTGGAAGCGCGATGGATGCGGCGGGACGCGGCAGGCCGCGCCGCTACTGCTCCGACCGCTGCCGCACCGCCGCCATGCGCGAGCGGCGGGCCGGGCGCAACGCGATACCGTACGAGATGACGCACGCCGACCGGTGGCTGCGCTGGAAGCGCGTCACACGCGGCGACGGCACCACCAAGCGGCCCATCACCATCGCGGGCCGTCCCGCGTCCAGCACCGACCCGGCCACATGGTGCGCATGGTGGGACGCGCTCGGCTCCACAGCGGGCGACGGACTCGGATTCGCACTCGGCGGCGGGTTCGCGTGCATCGACCTCGACCACTGCTACGACAGGCGCAACCACCTGACGGACTGGGCCAAAATGCTCCTCGCCCCCGTGGAAGGCAGAACCTACATCGAGACCAGCCCCTCCGGCGACGGGCTGCACATCTGGGGACGCTGCGCGCCCCGCGCCGGCGTCAGGGCGCGCGGGCTCGTCACCGCAGAGGCGTACAGCCGCGACCGCTACATGACCGTCACCGGCCGCCCATGGCACCACGCGCCGGCCACGCTCGCCGACCTCACGTTCCTGTTCGACGTGATCGAAAGACTCCGATAGACGGGAAGGAGACAATGGCATGCCCACGCCGAAACCCACCAAGCACCGCATGCCCACGGGCCTGACCCGCGACGGGCGCGGACAACGCCTATGGCGCGACCTGACCGACAGATGGGAATTCACCGAAGCCGAATACCGCGACCTCGAAAACGCCTGCCACACCGCCGACCGCATCGTCAAGGAACGCCGCGCCATCGGCGACGACTACACCGTCGAAGGCAGCCAGGGCCAGATCGTCGCCCACCCGCTCCTCGCCCAGCTGCGCGCCGACGAAAACCACCTCTCCAACCTCCTCAACCGGCTCGACATGCCCGAACCCGAAGAACAGGCCGCCGCCGACACACCCGGAACGAGAAGCGCCCGGATGCGCGCCGTCGCCGACTCCCGCTGGAGCAAGGCGTTCGGCTGATGGCACGGCTGCGCAACGACAACGCGGCCGCACTGATCCCCGACAGGACACGCGAACTCGCCGAGATCGCCGACTGGTACCGCCGCGCGCTCGCCGACGAGCCGGCGCGCCGATGGAACACGGGCCCGACGCTCATCGGCCCCACGTGGAAGCGCGGGGCGGACGGCGGCTGGCTGCTGCCCGAGCACACGCTCGGATGGGATTTCCTCGCGTGGTGCGGCTACTGGCTGCGCGACTCCAAGGCGCGCACCCCATGGAAATGGACGCTCGAGCAGGCGCGCTTCTGGCTGTGGTTCTACGCGCTCGACGACGAGGGCCGACCGTTGCACGACAACGCGGTGCTCCAACGGCTCAAGGGGTGGGGCAAGGACCCGATGGCCGCCGGCGGCGCGGTCGCCAGCTGCTTCGCGCCGCTCACCTTCGACCACTGGGATCCGCGCACCGGCGAGCCGGTGGGGCGTGAGGAGCCGAACGCGTGGGTGCAGGTGTGCGCCGTCAGCCAGGAGCAGACCAAGAACACCATGAAGCTGCTGCCGGGCCTGATCCCCATGGAGACCAGACGCCACTACGGCATCCAGCTCGGCAAGCTCAACATGTACGCCCTGGGCGACAGCCGCCAGATCGAGGCCGTCACCAGCTCGCCGCTCGCCCTGGAGGGCGGACGGCCCACGTTCCTGATCCGCAACGAGACCCAGAACTGGAACTCGTCGAACGGCGGACACGACATGGACGGCGTGCTCTCCGGCAACGCGGCGAAAAGCGCCGACGGCGTGAACGCGAAGATGCTCGACATCTGCAACGCCTACCGGGACGGCGAGGACAGCGTCGCGCAGAGGGTGCGCGAGGCGTGGGAGGGCACGCAGGGCGACCCCGACAGCCCCGACAAGGGGCTCAGGCCGAAATACATGGACTTCGGGCTGCTCTACGATTCCATCGAAGCCGCCCCGGACACCCCCATGACCGAGGAATCGATCCCCAAGGTCATCGCCGACGTGCGCGGCGACAGCGACTGGCTGTCCACGCGACGCATCCTCAAGGAGATCATCAACCCGAAGAACCCCGTCAGCGAATCCCGGCGCAAATGGTTCAACCAATGCCAGGCCCCCGAGGACGCGTACGTGACCAGCCAGGAGTGGGACGCCAACGAGCATCCTGAACTCGAACTCGGGGACGGCGAGGCCATCGTCATGTTCCTCGACTGCTCCCTGACCGACGACGCCACCGCGCTCGTCGCATGCCGCGTCGCCGACGGGTTCGTCAAACCCCTCGGCCTGTGGCAACGCCCGCCCGGCAAACGCGGCGACACGTGGAAGGTGCCGCGCGAAGGCGTGGACGACACCGTACGCGAGGCCATGCGACGCTACCACGTCGTCGCCTTCTGGGGAGACCCCAGCCACGTGCTCGACGACGAAACCGGACTGCACTACTGGGACCCGCTTTTCGACGCATGGCACCGCGACTACGGGCGCAGGCTCAGACTCTGGGCGCGCCCCGAAGGCCGGGACCGGCACGCCGTCATGTTCGACATGGCCCGCCTCGACGTGCAGAAACGCTTCGTCGCCTACGTCGACCAGGCCTACACCGCCATAGCCGACAAGGACTTCCCCCACGACGGCGACGCGCGCCTGCGCCGGCACATGCTCAACGCGCGCCGCCAACCCACCCGCGCCGGCATGAGCATCGCCAAGGAAGGCCGCGAATCCAAACGCAAGATCGACCTCGCGTTCTGCGCCATCGCCGCCCGCGGCATGCGCCGCGAATACCTCAACGCCAGAAAACAAGGAGGCGGACAGATATGGTGAACGCATACGAAAACGAAACCCAAGCGCTCGCCGCCCTGACCGGCCAAGCGCTGCCGGCATGGAACGCGGAACTGCCCCGGCTGGACCGCATCGACCGCTGGTGGCGGTGGAACCCCAAGCCCATCCGGCTCAAGAAGGCCACGGCCGAACACCGCATGCTGCGCGACATGGGCCACACGCCATGGCTGCGCCTCGTGGTCACCACGCTCGCCCAGACCCTCTACCTGGAGGGCGTGGACGTGCCCGGCGACGACGACAACCACACCCGCGCACGCGAATTCTGGCAACCATGGGACCGCTCGCGCATGACCGCCCGGCAGATACCCCTGCACCAGGCCGCCATCGCCTACGGCACCGCCTACGAGACCGTGCGCGCCGCCGACGGGCCCGACGGGATCCGCGCGCGCATCGAATGCTGGAGCCCGCGCGAGGCCATCGCCCTGTACGACGACCCCGCCCGCGACACATACCCCCAGCTGTTCATGCGACGCCGACGCCTCAACGAAACACGCGAAAGCCTCGAACTGTGGGACGCATACAACATCTGGACATGGATCCACGCCGACGGCGCGTGGACATTCGCCGACGCCACCCCGCACAACGCGACCGACCCGAACGGACAACCCGTCTGCCCAGCTATCCGCTTCACCAACCAGATCGACCTCGAAGGACGCACCCCCGGCGAGGTCGAACCCTACATCGCGCTCGCCAACCGCTTGAACAAGGACAACTACGACCGCATGCTCGCCCAGCACTACAACAGCTGGCGCGTGCGCACCGCCACCGGACTGGACATGACCGAACTGTCCGACGCGCAACGCGAGGACAGGAAGGCCAAACTCGCGCAGGAGGACATCCTCGCCGGCGGGCCGGACGTGAAGTTCGGCACCCTGCCGGAAACCTCGTTGGACAACCTCGTCAACGCGCGCCAGGCCGACGTGGAGGAACTCGCCGCCGTCAGCCAGACCCCCACCACCGCGTTCGGCAAGATGGTCAACGTCGGCGACGCGGGCATCGAGGAATCCCGCGCCGGCTTCTACGCGAAACGCAACGAGCGCCGCAAGTCGTTCGGCGTCGGCCACCTCGACGCGCTGCGCCTCGCCGCCGGCATCGAAGGCCGCACCGAAGACGCGGCCAACTTCGACCTGACCCCCTTGTGGGAGGACACCGACACGCGCACCGTCAGCCAGGCCGTCGACGCGCTCGGCAAGGCCAGCAAGATGCTCGGCGTGCCGCAGGAGGAGCTCTGGGACATGATCCCCGGCGTCACCAAGACACGAGCCGACTCATGGCGCGCATGGAAGGAGAACCATCCCGACGCGGACACCCTGGCCGTTCAGGCGTACGCCAGCCAGCTCGCGCCGGCCACGACCGGAGGCGACGATGGCCTCGACCGGTAAAGGCGCACTCCTGACCGACCAACACCGCCGACGCCAAGTCAGCCTCGCCATCACCGCCGACAGCCAGGCGCGACGCGCCTGGGACGCCACCCTCGACCTCAACGACCTCACCGGCACGCAGCCGATCTGGAAACGCACCATGCTCAACCTCATACAGACATGGTGGCGCATCAGCGAACAGGCCGCGCTCGCATACCTGCCGCAATACCGCGAGGCGGAAACCGGCGAAGGCCCGGGCATCGAGATCGGCGTGCAGCAGTTCGACCGCCGGCGTGCCGGCGAAAAACTCGACTGGCTCGGATCCACGAACGTGAAATGGCACCTCGCCTCCGGAGACACCCCCGAGGACGCCTACCGCAAGGCACGCGAACTGTTCCTCGGCGTCTTCCACGAGGCCGTGCTCACCGGAGGCCGCTCCGCCATCGAACACTGGGCGCAACAGGACACACGCGCCATCGGATGGCGGCGCGTATCCGACGGCGACCCCTGCGCGTTCTGCGCAATGCTCGTCACGCGCGGCCCCGTCTACACCAACGCGAAGAAAGCCGGCCTGCGCGCCAGCGACGGCAAGAAATACCACCCCCACTGCGGGTGCACCGTCGAGGTCGTCTACGGCGACTGGGAACCCACCCAGCAGGAACAGCAGTGGATCGACGAATACTACAAGGCCGCCGAAAGCCTGCCCGAACGAACCCCGCGCACCGCACAGGACATCCTGCCGATCATGCGCCGCAACGGCGCGTTCAGGGACTCCCGATCGATACGCGGAACCAAAACGGCGCTCGCCGCCCGTCGGGCCGAACGGTACGACAGGAAGATCGCCGGGCTCCGAGGCAAGACGCTGAACCACATCCTGCGAGGCGAAGGCGACGGCAGACGCGGCGGCCACCTGTACGGCACCGGAGTCGCCGGGAAAACCGAATTCCCGCGGCAATGGGACGAACGGCGAATCGCCACGGCCATCAACCGGACCATCGAAACACCCGACTGGCATATCGACGCTCCCGATTCTAGGGCGTTGCATCGATTCGGGAAAACCATAGATGGGGTCCAGATCGAAGTCAAGGCGTACCTGCAGGACGGCGAATACGTCATCGACCGCGCATATCCGGTCGGAGGCGAAGGCGTGACCAGAAACACCGAAAACGGTAGAATCGATGTGAAGGCAAGCCGGTCGAAGAAGTGGAGGCAACCATGAGCGCCGCATCGGAGCGCATGACGCGACTCTCCCTCGAATCACTGAAGGTCGTCGAAGGACTCAACCCGGACATCGAGGAAGACGCCATGGAGGAGATCGACTGCGGCGAATGGGACGGGGCAATCATGGATGCACTCGATTTGGCACACGACCGCAAGGACCTGTGGCCGAAGTTCCCCGAAGAGGTCAAAGCCATGACCAGAGACCCCGAATGGCCAGACCTCCACCGCTTCGCATACATGTTCGACCGGACGTAACGCGACACCGGTCAACCAAACCCAAGCCATCCGCACCACGGGTGGCTTTTTCTTATGCCCGCAGGCCGGGCGGAAAGGAAACCATCATGGCAGACGACACCGAAGACCAGGTCAAGGAGCCCGATACCGACGCTGCCGGCAACGAGCCGAACCAGCCTACAGGCGATTCGGGCCAAAAGCCGCCATGGGAGCGCGACGGTGAGGAGTTCAGCCCGGAGAAGGCGTGGAATCTCATCCGCAACCTCAGGGCCGACAACGCCAAGCTCAAGGAAAGCGACGACGCGAAGGCCGTGAAGCTGCGCGAGATCGAGGACGCGAACCTCAGCGAGAAGGAGAAGGCGGACCGCGACCTCAAGGAGGCGCGGGAGCAGCTCGACGCGATCCGCACGCAGAAGGCATGGGCCGAGGCGATGGCAGAACACCAGTGCCTGACCAAGGAGGACTTCGACCTCATCGGCGCAGGCTCGCCGCAGGAGGTCAGGGAAAAGGCCGCGAAGCTCGCGGCGCGTCTCGACGCGCAGGCCGTGTCGAAGACGGACTCCAACCACATCAACCCGCTGCTGCGGGCCGACCCGACCGGGGGCACGGATCCGACTTCGAAGAAGACGGACGACTGGATGCGCTCGGCGCTGGCCAGATAGCGGCATCAACACATCAAAGGAGACATGATATGGCAGACAATTTCAGCTCGCAGATCCTGCGCGGCGACTTGGGCGGCGCGCTCATCCCCGACGAGATCAGCCAGGAGATCATCCAGACGCTTCCGCAGTCCAGCGTGCTGCTTACCCGCGCGCGCCGGGTGCCGATGAGCAGCAAGAAGAAGACGCAGCCGGTGCTCGCCTCGCTTCCCGAAGCGTACTGGGTGTCCGAAGGCGGACTCAAGCAGACGTCAAAGACCGGATGGGAGGACGTGCAGATCACGGCCGAGGAGCTCGCGGTGATCGTCCCGATCCCCGATTCGGTCGTGGACGACGCGAAGATCAACCTGTGGGATACGGTCAAGCCGCTCATCGCCGAGGCCATGGGCAAGAAGATCGACCAGGCGGGCATCTTCGGCGTGGACAAGCCGTCCACATGGGGCAACGACATCCTCGCCGGCGCCACCGCCGCCGGCACGAACGTCGCGTCCGGCACCGGAGTCGACCTCGCCGACGACATCGCCATGATCGGCCA
>SKEG01000510.1_pt1 | contig 41270 bp, 40 predicted proteins | sample 4826631 | NCBI WGS metagenome assembly SKEG01 (sample SAMN11008815, study PRJNA524170) | human gut metagenome | biome: Human fecal sample; material: Feces; isolation source: fecal sample from pouch patient p26, p34, p50 | host: Homo sapiens | place: Israel: Tel-Aviv | collected 2016-11-02
GTATAAACTGAACTGGTTAGAAGTATTGTTCCGATAAAGGAGACTAATAATGGAAAGAGGTAGGCTTGGAATACATGGCCAAACACGCTTAAAAAGGTTTGTTCTAAAATAGACTCGTTGAGGCGCTCTAAGGGATTGAGGAAGCCAGATAAGATGACCAGTATACTAGGTAAGAGATAGACGAGAAAGAGACGGGGATTTTCAGCCTGAAATTGTCTGGCTTGCAGACGAACGGTTTTTAAATCAATTTTTGGGTATTTCATTCTCTCATTATACCATAGTTCGTGACAGTTCCTCCTTTTTTTGATAAAATCATACAGTATGCCCTTGGGCACAAAGTATGAACTGGGACTGTCTTTCCCAGCTTCGGAGGTAAAAAATGTCAGATTCACCAATCAAATATCGTTTGATTAAGAAAGAAAAACACACAGGAGCTCGTCTGGGAGAAATCATCACTCCCCACGGTACCTTCCCAACACCTATGTTTATGCCAGTTGGGACACAAGCCACTGTCAAAACTCAGTCGCCTGAAGAATTGAAGGAGATGGGTTCGGGAATTATCCTGTCAAACACCTATCATCTCTGGCTTCGTCCTGGAGATGAACTCATCGCACGCGCAGGTGGTCTCCACAAGTTCATGAATTGGGACCAGCCTATCTTGACAGATAGTGGTGGCTTTCAGGTTTATTCCTTAGCAGATAGCCGTAATATCACAGAAGAAGGAGTAACCTTTAAAAACCATCTCAATGGTTCTAAGATGTTCCTATCGCCAGAAAAAGCCATTTCTATTCAGAATAATTTGGGCTCAGACATCATGATGTCCTTTGACGAATGTCCTCAGTTTTATCAACCTTACGACTACGTTAAGAAATCAATCGAGCGTACCAGCCGTTGGGCTGAGCGTGGTTTGAAGGCTCACCGTCGTCCACATGACCAAGGTTTGTTTGGGATTGTGCAGGGGGCAGGATTTGAAGACCTGCGTCGCCAATCGGCTCATGACCTTGTCAGTATGGATTTCCCAGGCTACTCTATCGGTGGTTTGGCGGTGGGAGAAACCCACGAAGAGATGAATGCTGTCTTGGACTTTACAACCCAATTGTTGCCTGAAAACAAACCTCGCTATCTGATGGGTGTGGGAGCGCCAGATAGCTTGATTGATGGGGTGATTCGTGGGGTGGATATGTTTGACTGTGTCTTGCCGACTCGTATCGCTCGTAACGGAACTTGTATGACCAGTCAAGGTCGTTTGGTTGTCAAAAATGCTCAGTTTGCTGAGGACTTTACGCCACTAGATCCTGAGTGTGATTGCTACACATGTAAGAACTATACACGCGCTTATCTTCGTCACCTGCTCAAGGCTGATGAAACCTTTGGTATCCGCTTGACGAGTTATCACAATCTTTACTTCTTGCTTAACCTGATGAAGCAAGTGCGACAAGCCATCATGGATGACAATCTCTTGGAATTCCGTGAGTATTTTGTTGAAAAATATGGCTATAATAAGTCAGGCCGTAATTTCTAAAATGGAATTGATATAAGCTAAAAATCCTAAGTTTTCTCTTAGGATTTTTCTTCTTTTTTTGATAGAATAAAGTGTACAATGAAAGGGAGAATAAACTCGTATGCGCATTAAATGGTTTTCCTTGATTAGGATTACAGGTTTACTACTGGTACTCTTGTATCATTTCTTTCAGACGATCTTTCCTGGAGGATTTTTCGGGGTAGATGTCTTTTTTACATTTTCAGGATTTCTGATTACAGCTCTACTTATCGAAGAATTTTCTAAAAACCATGAGATTGACTTGATAGGATTTTTTAGAAGACGCTTTTATCGGATTGTGCCACCTGTGGTTTTGATGGTCTTGGTAACCATGCCCTTTACCTTTCTAGTTCGCCAAGATTATGTGGCTGGAATTGGGGGTCAAATTGCGGGTGTCTTAGGCTTCATGACCAACTTCTATGAGCTCCTAACAGGTGGGAGTTATGAATCTCAGTTCATTCCACATTTGTTTGTTCATAATTGGAGCTTGGCTGTTGAGGTTCACTACTATATACTCTGGGGATTGGCAGTTTGGTTCTTATCTAAACAGTCCAGATCAAATGGTCAGTTGAGAGGAATGGTCTTTCTCTTATCTGCTGCTGCCTTCTTGATCAGCTTCTTCTCTATGTTTATTGGTAGTTTTCTAGTAACTTCTTATTCTTCTGTTTACTTCTCCAGTTTAACTCATATCTATCCATTCTTTTTGGGAAGTATCCTAGCAACGATTGTAGGCGTTCGTCAGACGACTTCCCTAGTTAAGCAATTGGATAAAATCTGGGATTTACGCAAGACCCTTTTAGTTTTTGCAGGAGGTTTTGGCTTCTTACTCATTTTGACCTTCTTTGTCAAATTTACCTATCTCTTTACCTATCTTATGGGCTTCTTGCTTGCCAGTCTTGCAGCCCTTGCTATGATTTTGGCGGCGCGTGTCTTACATGAAAAGACTCCTAACGTACAGGAGCCAAAGATTATCAGCTTTTTAGCGGATACTAGCTATGCGGTTTATCTTTTCCATTGGCCTTTCTACATTATTTTCTCACAGTTGACATCAAATCTTCTTGCTGTGTTACTGACTTTGATTTTTTCTTATGGATTTGCCAGCCTGTCATTTTATGTGCTGGAACCTTGGATTGCGGGAAAGAACACACCTATTATACAAGCCTTTCGTCCCCTGCCTCATATTCACACAATCCTTGCAGCAAGTACTGGAATCTTGGCCTTCATTGTCTTCTTAGTAACTTTGCTGGCACCACAAGTGGGAGCTTTTGAGACAGACTTAACTGTCAATGGCTTGAAGCAAGCTGCAACAAATATTAGCCAGACCAAGGTGATGACAGAACGAGCAGAAGCTGATAGTTTAGGAATTGCTGATGGCACTATGTTAATTGGTGATTCGGTAGCACTAAGAGCTAATACAGCCTTGCAGACAGCCCTTCCTGGAGCACAGATTAATGCACAAGTCAGCAGAACAACCAAGACCGCCAACGAAATCATGCTCAACAATAGCCAGAATAAATTTCTACCAAAGATGGTGGTTATTGCAACTGGGGTAAATAATCCTGAAAATTACAAGGAAGACTGGGATAGTATCGTAAAAAATCTTCCTAAGGGCCACCATATGGTTTTGGTGACTCCTTATGAGGGAGATAAGACAAAAGAGACCTATGCAATCGTTGAGAAAGAGGCTGCCTATATGAGAGAATTGGCAGAGAAGACTCCTTACATCACGATAGCAGATTGGAATCAAGTTGCTAAGGAACATCCAGAGATCTGGACTGGAACAGACCAAGTCCATTTTGGAAGTGACAATAGTAAGATTGAAGCAGGAGCTAAATTGTATGCAGATACCATTGCTACAGCCTTGCAAACAGCTCAAGACAAGCCAGTTAAATCAAAATAACTTGTATTAAAAAGAGAAGAGTTGGAGAAATCCAGCTCTTTTAAAATATCTCTAGAAAATAGGTCTATACCATTTACAAATAAAAAAGAAAGGTTTATAATGTAATTGACATAATAAATTGTAGAATCAATCTTTTAAGGAGGTTAACATTATGCCTAACTATATTAAAGCGGATCAGTTTTTCTACCCACACGGAGTTCGTCGTGGAGGTTACCTGGAACTTGTGGACGGCAAGTTTGGAAAACATGTAGAACAGATTCCTGAAGGAGCTGAGGTGATTGACTATACAGGTTATAGCATTGCTCCAGGACTTGTAGATACCCACATTCATGGATTTGGCGGTGTGGATGTTATGGATAATAATATCGAAGGAACCCTTCATACCATGAGTGAAGGACTACTTAGTACAGGTGTTACCAGCTTCTTGCCAACCACTTTGACATCCTCTTATGAGCAATTGCTTGCGGTAACTGAAAATATCGGTGCTCGTTACCAGGAAGCAAGTGGCGCGAAAATTCGTGGAATCTATTTCGAAGGGCCTTATTTCACAGAGAAATACAAGGGGGCTCAAAACCCTGCCTATATGAAAGATCCTCGCATGGATGAGTTTCGTGCTTGGCAAAAAGCAGCAAATGGCTTGCTTAATAAAATTGCCCTAGCGCCAGAACGTGAAGGTGTAGAAGACTTTGTTCGTACAGTTACGGGCGAAGGTGTGACGGTTGCTCTTGGTCACTCAAACGCGACTTTTGACGAAGCTAAAAAGGCAGTAGATGCTGGAGCTAGTGTTTGGGTACACGCCTACAATGGAATGCGTGGTTTGACTCACCGTGAACTGGGTATGGTTGGAGCCATGTATCAATTGCCACACACCTATGCAGAGTTGATCTGTGATGGTCACCACGTAGATCCAAAGGCCTGTGATATTTTGCTCAAACAAAAGGGAACTGAAAATATTGCCCTTATCACAGACTGTATGACAGCAGGTGGTTTGGAAGATGGAGACTACATGTTGGGAGAATTTCCAGTAGTGGTTGCCAATGGAACTGCTCGCCTCAAATCCACAGGCAATTTGGCAGGTTCTATCCTCAAACTCAAGGACGGTTTGAAGAATGTGGTCGAATGGGGTATTGCGAATCCGTATGAAGCGGTCATGATGGCCAGCCTTAACCCAGCGAAATCCGTTCATATTGACGATGTCTGTGGTCAAATTCGTGAAGGCTACGACGCAGACTTTATCGTATTAGATAAAGATTTGGAATTGGTAGCAACCTACCTAGACGGTGTGAAACGTTATCAAGCATAAGAGAGAAAGCAGAAGTTAGAGATTAGCTTCTGCTTTTTTATCTATATTACTTTACCGGTAAATAAAAAAGTTAAAAAAATCACAAAAAAACTTGAACAAACAAATGAAAAGGCTTACAATTATATTATAAATAGTACAAATAAAAAAAGGAGGAGTGCTTTATGAAAGCCTATACTTATGTTAAACCAGGACTTGCTTCTTTTGTTGATGTTGACAAACCAGTTATTTGCAAGCCAACAGACGCTATTGTGCGTATCGTAAAAACTACTATTTGTGGAACAGACCTCCATATTATCAAAGGGGATGTTCCTGCTTGCCAAAGTGGTACCATTCTTGGTCACGAAGGGATTGGGATTGTTGAAGAAGTTGGGGAAGGAGTTTCTAACTTCAAAAAAGGCGACAAGGTCTTGATTTCTTGTGTTTGTGCCTGTGGTAAATGCTACTACTGTAAAAAAGGAATTTATGCCCACTGTGAAGACGAAGGGGGCTGGATTTTCGGTCACTTGATTGATGGTATGCAGGCTGAATATTTACGTGTCCCTCATGCAGATAACACTCTTTACCACACTCCAGAAAACTTGTCAGATGAAGCCTTGGTTATGCTATCAGACATTCTACCTACTGGATATGAAATTGGTGTCTTGAAAGGGAAAGTAGAACCTGGTTGCAGCGTAGCCATTATTGGTTCAGGTCCAGTTGGATTGGCTGCTCTTTTGACAGCCCAATTCTACTCACCAGCCAAATTGATTATGGTGGACTTAGACGATAACCGCTTGGAAACTGCTGTATCATTTGGTGCGACTCATAAGGTTAATTCTTCAGACCCTGAAAAAGCGATTAAAGAAATTTATGATTTGACAGATGGTCGTGGTGTAGATGTTGCTATCGAAGCTGTTGGTATTCCTGCAACATTTGATTTCTGTCAAAAGATTATCGGTATAGACGGAACAGTTGCCAACTGTGGTGTACATGGTAAACCAGTTGAATTCGATTTGGACAAACTTTGGATTCGCAACATCAATGTAACAACTGGTTTGGTATCTACAAATACCACTCCACAATTGTTGAAAGCTCTTGAAAGTCATAAGATTGAACCAGAAAAATTGGTAACTCATTATTTCAAACTAAGTGAAATTGAAAAAGCCTATGAAGTCTTCAGTAAGGCAGCAGACCACCATGCCATCAAGGTCATCATCGAAAACGATATTTCAGAAGCTTAAGTAGTAAAAACATTTTGGAACATAAGCAAATAGAAATTCAGTCATCATAGGATGGCTGGATTTTTTATCAAAAAAATTAAGAAATGAGCATATTTCTTTCCTTGTTTAGCGGAATTGGTTATAATATACGGTACAAAGGAATGAATGAATATGTATCGTGTTATAGAAATGTACGGAGATTTTGAACCTTGGTGGTTCTTAGAAGGTTGGGAAGAAGATATTGTAGCAAGTAGAAAATTTGACCAGTATTATGATGCTCTCAAATACTACAAAACTTGCTGGTTTAGATTGGAACAAGAATCCCCTCTTTATAAAAGTAGAAGTGACTTGATGACTATTTTTTGGGATCCAGAAGACCAACGCTGGTGTGATGAATGTGACGACTATTTACAACAATACCATTCTTTGGCTCTTTTACAGGATGAGCAGGTTATCCCAGATGAAAAATTACGTCCAGGCTATGAAAAACAAACAGGTCAGGAAAGGCACCGTTCTTGCCGTATGAAATTAAAATAGAGAAAAAGTAACTTTTTGGAGTTGCTTTTTTTATTTTTCCAAATCTTTGCGAATAGTATAGGTGAGGAGGTAAGTATGGTTCAAGAAATTGCACAAGAAATCATTCGTTCGGCCCGGAAAAAAGGGGCGCAAGACATTTATTTTGTCCCTAAGTTAGACGCCTATGAGCTTCATATGAGGGTAGGAGACAAGCGCTGTAAAATCGGTTGTTATGATTTCGAAAAATTTGCGGCCGTCATCAGTCACTTTAAGTTTGTGGCGGGTATGAATGTTGGAGAAAAGCGACGTAGTCAACTTGGTTCCTGTGATTATGCCTATGACCAGAAGATGGCGTCCCTACGTCTATCTACTGTAGGCGATTATCGAGGGCAGGAGAGTTTGGTGATTCGCTTGTTGCATGATGAGGAGCAGGATTTGCATTTTTGGTTTCAGGATATTGAAGAACTTGGCAAGCAGTATAGGCAACGTGGTCTCTATCTCTTTGCTGGTCCAGTCGGAAGTGGCAAGACGACCTTGATGCATGAACTGGCCAAGTTACTCTTTAAAGGACAGCAAGTTATGTCCATCGAAGATCCTGTAGAAATCAAGCAGGACGACATGCTTCAGTTGCAGTTGAACGAAGCAATCGGGTTGACCTATGAAAATCTCATCAAACTTTCCTTGCGTCATCGGCCAGATCTCTTGATTATCGGAGAAATTCGGGACAGCGAGACGGCGCGTGCAGTGGTCAGAGCTAGTTTGACAGGTGCGACAGTCTTTTCAACCATTCATGCCAAGAGTATCCGAGGTGTTTATGAGCGCCTGCTGGAGTTGGGTGTGAGTGAGGAGGAATTTGCAGTCGTTCTGCAAGGAGTCTGCTACCAAAGATTAATCGGGGGAGGAGGAATCGTTGACTTTGCCAACAAAGACTATCAAGAACACCAGCCAACTAGCTGGAATGAACAGATTGACCAGCTTTTTAAAGATGGACATATCACAAGTCTTCAGGCTGAAACGGAAAAAATTAGCTACAGCTAAGCAAAAAAATATCATCACCCTGTTTAACAATCTCTTTTCCAGCGGTTTTCATCTGGTGGAGACAATCTCTTTTTTAGATAGGAGTGCCTTGTTGGACAAGCAGTGTGTGACACAAATGCGCACGGGCTTGTCTCAGGGGAAATCATTCTCAGAAATGATGGAAGGTTTGGGTTTTTCAAGCGCCATTGTCACTCAGTTATCCCTAGCTGAAGTCCATGGAAATCTCCACCTGAGTTTGGGAAAGATAGAAGAGTATCTAGACAATCTAGCCAAGGTCAAGAAAAAATTAATTGAAGTGGCTACCTATCCCTTGATTTTACTGGGATTTCTTCTCTTAATCATGCTGGGGCTACGGAACTACCTACTACCACAACTGGATAGTAGCAATATTGCTACCCAAATTATCGGCAATCTACCACAAATTTTTCTAGGAATGGTAGGGTTTGTTTCCGTACTAGCCCTTTTAGCACTAACTTTTTATAAAAGAAGTTCCAAGATGCGCGTCTTTTCTATCTTAGCACGCCTTCCCCTTCTTGGAATATTTGTGCAGACCTATTTGACAGCCTATTACGCGCGTGAATGGGGGAATATGATTTCGCAGGGGATGGAGCTGACGCAGATTTTTCAAATCATGCAGGAACAAGGTTCCCAGTTCTTTAAAGAAATCGGTCAAGATTTGGCTCAAGCCCTACAAAATGGCCGCGAATTTTCTCAAACTATAGCAACCTATCCTTTCTTTAAAAAGGAGTTGAGTCTCATCATCGAGTATGGGGAAGTCAAGTCCAAGCTGGGTAGTGAGTTGGAAATCTATGCTGAAAAAACTTGGGAAACCTTTTTTACCCGAGTCAATCGTACCATGAATCTGGTGCAGCCATTGGTCTTTATCTTTGTGGCTCTGATTATCGTTTTACTTTATGCGGCAATGCTCATGCCCATGTATCAAAATATGGAGGTAAATTTTTAAAATGAAAAAACTCATGACATTCTTGAAAAAAGCGAAAGTGAAGGCTTTCACACTTGTGGAAATGTTGGTGGTCTTGCTCATCATCAGCGTACTTCTCTTGCTTTTTGTACCTAATCTGACCAAGCAAAAAGAAGCAGTCAACGACAAAGGAAAAGCTGCTGTTGTTAAGGTGGTGGAAAGCCAGGCAGAGCTTTATAGCTTGGATAAAAATGAAGATGCTAGCCTAAGCAAGTTACAAGCAGATGGGCGTATTACTCCTGAACAGGCTAAAGCATATAATGAATACTATACTAAAAACGGAGGAGCAAATCGTAAAGTCAATGATTAAGGCCTTTACCATGCTGGAAAGCCTCTTGGTTTTGGGTCTTGTGAGTATCCTTGCCTTGGGCTTATCAGGCTCTGTCCAGTCCACTTTTGCGGCGGTAGAGGAGCAGATTTTCTTTATGGAGTTTGAAGAACTCTATCGGGAAACCCAAAAACGCAGTGTAGCCAGTCAGCAAAAGACTAGTCTGAACTTAGATGAGAAGACGATCAGCAATGGCAGTCAAAAGCTGACAGTTCCTAAAGGAATTCAAGCACCATTGGGACAAAGTATCACATTTGACCGAGCTGGGGGCAATTCGTCCTTGGATAAGGTTGAATTTCAGACCAGTAAAGGAGCGATTCGCTATCAATTATATCTAGGAAATGGGAAAATTAAACGCATTAAGGAAACAAAAAATTAGGGCAGTGATTTTACTGGAAGCAGTAGTTGCTCTAGCTATCTTTGCCAGCATCGCGACCCTCCTTTTGGGACAAATTCAGAAAAATAGACATGAAGAAGCAAAAATCTTGCAAAAGGAAGAAGTCTTGAGGGTGGCTAAGATGGCCTTGCAGACAGGTCAAAATCGGGTAAACATCAACGGAGTTGAGATTCAGGTGTTTTCTAGTGAAAAGGGATTGGAGGTCTACCATGGTTCAGAACAGTTGTTGGCAATCAAAGAGCCATAAGGTCAAGGCCTTTACTTTGTTAGAATCCCTTATTGCTCTTATTGTTATCAGTGGGAGTTTACTTCTCTTTCAAGCCATGAGTCAGCTCCTCATTTCAGAAGTTCGTTATCAGCAGCAAAGCGAGCAAAAGGAGTGGCTCTTGTTTGTGGACCAGCTGGAGGCAGAATTAGACCGTTCGCAATTCGAAAAAGTGGAGGGCAATCGCCTCTATATGAAGCAAGATGGCAAGGATATCGCTATGGGTAAATCCAAATCAGATGATTTTCGAAAAACTGATGCCAGTGGACGAGGATATCAGCCTATGATTTATGGCCTCAAATCTGCACAGATTACAGAGGACAATCAACTGGTTCGCTTTCGTTTCCAGTTTCAAAAAGGCTTAGAAAGGGAGTTCATCTATCGTGTGGAAAAAGAAAAAAGTTAAGGCAGGTGTTCTCATCTATGCAGTCACTATGGCAGCCATCTTTAGTCTTTTGTTACAATTTTACTTGAACCGACAGATCGCCCACTATCAAGACTATGCTTTGAATAAAGAAAAGTTGATTGCTTTTGCTATGGCCAAGCGAACTAAAGATAAGGTTGATAAGGAAAGTGGGGAACAGACCTTTAATCTGGGTCAGGTGAGTTATCAAAATAAGAAAACTAGCTTGATGACAAGGGTTCGTACGCCTAAGAGTCAATATGAGTTCCTATTTCCCTCAGTCAAGATCAAAGAAGAGAAAACGGATAAAAAGGAAGAGGTAGTGACTGATTCAAGTAATCAAGCAGAGAAGAAAAAATCAGAAGAGAAGCCTGAAAAGAAAGAGAATTCCTAGCCAATCAAGCTACTTTGTGCTAAACTAAAAATATGAAACATGATTTTAACCACAAAGCAGAAACTTTTGATTCACCTAAAAATATCTTCCTTGCAAACTTGGTATGTCAAGCAGTCGAGAAACAGCTTGATGCTCCATCAGACAAAGAAATTTTGGATTTCGGTGGAGGGACGGGTCTGTTAACCTTGCCTCTGGCAAAACAAGCCAAGTTCGTCACTCTTGTAGATATTTCGGAGAAAATGCTGGAGCAAGCTCGTTTGAAAGCGGAGCAGCAAGACATCAAGAATATCCAGTTTTTGGAGCAAGATTTACTGGAAAAACCCTTGGAGCAAGAGGTTGATCTCATTGTTGTTTGTCGTGTTCTTCATCATATGCCTGATTTGGATGCGGCTCTCTCACTGTTTCATCAACATTTGAAGGAAGATGGACAACTCCTACTTGCTGATTTTACCAAGACAGAAGCTAACCATCATGGATTTGAATTGGTTGAACTGGAAAACAAGCTAACCCAGTTTGGTTTTTCATCTGTGCATAGTCAGATTCTCTATAGCGCTGAAGACCTGTTTCAAGGAAATCACTCAGAACTCTTTTTTACAGTAGCCCAAAAATCACTCGCCTAGTCAGGGAGTGATTTTTCTATAAGGATGGAAAAAAGAAGGGAAATTTGATAAGATAGGAATATGGATTTTGAAAAAATTGAACAAGCTTATACGTATTTACTAGAGAATGTCCAAGTCATTCAAAGTGATTTGGCGACCAACTTTTATGACGCCCTGGTGGAGCAAAACAGCATCTATTTGGGTGGTGAGACTGAGTTAGAGCAGGTCAAGGAGAACAATCAGGCCCTTAAGCGTTTAGCACTACGCAAAGAAGAATGGCTCAAGACCTACCAGTTTCTCTTGATGAAGGCTGGACAAACAGAACCCTTGCAGGCCAATCACCAGTTTACACCGGATGCTATTGCCTTGCTTTTAGTGTTTATTGTGGAAGAGTTGTTTACAGAGAAGGAAATCACTATCCTCGAAATGGCTTCTGGGATGGGAATTCTAGGCGCTACTTTCTTGACCTCGCTTGATAAAAAGGTGGATTATTTGGGAATGGAAGTGGATGATTTGCTGATTGATTTGGCGGCTAGTATGGCAGATGTGATTGGTTTGCAGGCTGGCTTTGTTCAAGGAGATGCAGTTCGTCCACAAATGCTTAAAGAAAGCGATGTGGTTATCAGCGACTTGCCTGTCGGCTATTATCCTGATGACGCCGTTGCGTCGCGTCATCAAGTTGCTTCTAGCCAAGAACATACTTACGCCCATCACTTGCTCATGGAACAAGGACTTAAGTATCTCAAGTCAGATGGATACGCTATTTTTCTCTCTCCGAGTGATTTGTTGACCAGTCCTCAAAGTGATTTGTTGAAAGGCTGGCTGAAAGAAGAAGCAAGTCTGGTTGCCATGATCAGTCTGCCTGAAAATCTTTTTGCCAGTGCTAAACAATCCAAGACGATTTTTATCTTACAGAAGAAAAGTGAAACAGCAGTAGAGCCTTTTGTTTATCCACTTGCTAGCTTGCAAGATGCAAGTGTTTTAATGAAATTTAAAGAAAATTTTCAAAAATGGACTCAAGGTACTGAAATATAAAATAGATTTTGTTATAATAGATGAAAACGCTTAAAAAGGGGTATCATGTTATGACAAAAACAATTGCAATCAATGCAGGAAGTTCAAGTTTGAAATGGCAATTATACTTAATGCCAGAAGAAAAAGTATTGGCGAAAGGTTTGATTGAACGTATCGGTTTGAAAGATTCAATTTCAACTGTAAAATTTGATGGCCGTTCTGAACAACAAATTTTGGATATCGAAAATCACACACAAGCTGTTAAAATTTTATTGGATGACTTGATTCGTTTCGATATTATCAAGGCTTATGACGAGATTACAGGTGTTGGACACCGTGTTGTTGCAGGTGGAGAATATTTCAAAGAATCAACAGTCGTTGAGGGAGATGTTTTAGAAAAAGTTGAAGAATTGAGCTTGTTGGCTCCTCTCCACAATCCAGCCAATGCAGCAGGTGTTCGTGCCTTCAAGGAATTGTTGCCAGACATTACCAGTGTAGTTGTTTTTGATACTTCATTCCACACAACTATGCCAGAGAAAGCTTATCGCTACCCTCTACCAACAAAATATTACACAGAAAACAAGGTTCGTAAATATGGTGCCCACGGTACAAGTCACCAGTTTGTAGCAGGAGAAGCTGCAAAACTCTTGGGCCGTCCATTAGAAGACTTGAAATTGATTACTTGCCATATTGGTAATGGAGCTTCTATCACAGCTGTTAAGGGTGGTCAATCTGTTGATACTTCAATGGGATTCACTCCACTTGGTGGTGTGATGATGGGAACTCGTACAGGAGATATTGACCCAGCTATCATTCCTTACTTAATGCAATATACAGAGGACTTTAATACTCCTGAGGACATTAGTCACGTCCTTAATCGTGAATCAGGGCTTATGGGTGTTTCAGGTAAATCTAGTGATATGCGTGATGTGATTGCTGCTATGGAAGAAGGGGATCATGATGCCACTTTAGCCTATGAAATGTATGTTGATCGTATCCAAAAACATATCGGTCAATACCTTGCAGTCTTAAATGGAGCAGATGCTATTATCTTCACAGCAGGTATTGGTGAAAATGCTGCAAATGTACGTGAAGATGTTATCTCAGGTATCTCTTGGTTTGGCTGTGATGTTGATCCAGAGAAGAACGTCTTCGGTGTGACAGGAGATATCTCAACAGAGGCAGCGAAGATCCGTGTATTGGTTATTCCAACAGATGAAGAATTGGTCATTGCCCGTGACGTTGAACGTTTGAAAAAATAAGTAAAACTAGAAAAAATATTTAGTACAAGGAGTTGGGAAAGAGATTTTTCCAGCTTCTTTTTCTGATGAAATTGTGCAAAACCTTGCTATGATTGGCTTTTTTGAAAAATATGGTATAATAGTAGTAATTTAATAGATGGAGTTGAGTTTTGAAGAAAAACTTTCGTGTAAAAAGAGAGAAAGATTTTAAGGCGATTTTCAAGGAGGGGACAAGTTTTGCCAATCGCAAGTTTGTTGTCTACCAACTAGAAAATCAGAAAAACCATTTTCGAGTAGGTCTATCAGTTAGCAAAAAACTGGGGAATGCCGTCACTAGAAATCAAATCAAGAGACGAATTCGACATATTATCCAGAATGCAAAAGGGAGTCTGGTAGAAGATGTCGACTTTGTTGTCATTGCTCGAAAAGGGGTTGAAACCTTGGGATACGCAGAGATGGAGAAAAATCTACTCCACGTATTAAAATTATCAAAGATTTACCAGGAAGGAAATGGGAGTGAAAAAGAAACTACAGTTGACTAGTTTGCTAGGACTGTCCCTATTTATCATGACAGCCTGTGCAACAAATGGGACAACTAGCGATATTACAGCCGAATCGGCTGATTTTTGGAGTAAATTTGTTTACTTCTTTGCGGAAATCATTCGCTTTTTATCGTTTGATATCAGTATCGGAGTAGGGATTATTCTCTTTACGGTCTTGATTCGTACGCTGCTCTTGCCAGTCTTTCAGGTGCAAATGGTAGCTTCTAGAAAAATGCAAGAAGCTCAACCACGCATTAAGGCGCTTCGAGAACAATATCCGGGTCGAGATATGGAAAGTAGAACCAAGCTAGAGCAAGAAATGCGTAAAGTCTTTAAAGAAATGGGTGTCAGACAGTCAGATTCTCTTTGGCCGATTTTGATTCAGATGCCGGTTATCTTGGCCTTGTTCCAAGCTCTATCAAGAGTTGACTTTTTAAAGACAGGTCATTTCTTATGGATTAACCTTGGTGGTGTGGATACAACCCTTGTTCTTCCGATTTTAGCAGCTGTATTTACCTTTTTAAGTACTTGGTTGTCCAACAAAGCCTTGTCTGAGCGTAATGGCGCTACGACTGCGATGATGTATGGGATTCCAGTCTTGATCTTTATCTTTGCAGTTTATGCTCCGAGCGGAGTCGCCCTCTACTGGACAGTGTCCAATGCTTATCAAGTCTTGCAAACCTATTTCTTGAACAATCCATTCAAGATTATCGCAGAGCGCGAGGCAGTAGTTCAGGCACAGAAAGATTTGGAAAATAGAAAAAGAAAAGCCAAGAAAAAGGCTCAGAAAACGAAATAATAAGGAGGAATCTGGTAATGGTAGTATTTACAGGTTCAACTGTTGAAGAAGCAATCCAGAAAGGATTGAAAGAATTAGATATTCCAAGAATGAAGGCTCATATCAAAGTCATTTCTCGTGAGAAAAAAGGGTTTCTTGGCTTATTTGGTAAAAAACCAGCCCAAGTGGATATCGATGCTATTAGTGAAACGACAGTTGTAAAAGCAAACCAACAAGCTGTAAAGGGAGTTCCAAAGCAAATTAATGATTTGAATGAGCCTGTTAAAACAGTCAGTGAAGCAACTGTTGATTTAGGTCATGTTGTAGAAGCAATTAAAAAGATTGAGGAAGAAGGCCAAGGTATTTCTGATGAAGTCAAGGCTGAAATCTTAAAACATGAAAGACATGCCAGCACTATCTTAGAAGAAACTGGTCACATTGAGATTTTAAATGAGTTACAACTTGAAGAAACTGCTCTCGAAGAAGTAGAAACTCCTATTATTGAAAGCCAAACTGAGCAAACTGAAAGTCAAGAACTAGAAGACTTGGGCTTGAAAGTTGAACCGAGCTTTGATATTGAACAAGTAGCTACGGAAGTAACGACTTATGTTCAAACAATTATTGATGACATGGATGTTGAAGCTACACTTTCAAATGACTATAACCGTCGTAGTATCAATTTGCAAATTGATACTAACGAACCAGGTCGTATTATCGGCTACCATGGTAAAGTCTTGAAGGCCTTGCAATTGTTGGCTCAAAATTATCTTTACAACCGCTATTCAAGAACCTTCTATATCACTATTAATGTCAATGATTATGTTGAACACCGTGCAGAAGTCTTGCAGACCTATGCTCAAAAATTGGCGACTCGTGTTTTAGAAGAAGGACGCAGTCATCAGACAGATCCAATGTCGAATAGCGAACGCAAGATTATCCATCGTATTATTTCACGTATGGATGGCGTGACTAGTTACTCTGAAGGTGACGAGCCAAATCGCTATGTTGTCGTAGATACAGAATAAGTAAAATCAGGGTTCTCCTGGTTTTTTGCTAGTTATACTCAATGAAAATCAAAAAGCAAACTAGGAAGCTAGCCGCAAGCTGTACTTGAGTACGGTAAGGCGACGCTAACGTGGTTTGAATTTGATTTTCGAAGAGTATTAGAGGAGATTAAACTGATGTTGAATAAAATAAGAAACTATCTGGACTTTGCTGGTTTGCAGTACCGTAATCCTGATAAAGCAGGAGAAGAGCGAGAGAAAATGCTGGAATTGCGCCACAAAGGCCAAGAGGCACGGAAGGCTTTTACAGAACTGGCTAAAGCCTTTCAAGCAAGCCATGCAGAATGGCAACTCCATCAGACTAGCCAGTGGATGAATCAGGCTCAGCGTTTGCGACCACATTTCTGGGTCTATCTACAGAGAGATGGACAAGTGACAGAGCCTATGCTAGCCTTACGTTTGTACGGGAATCCTTCTGATTTTGGTGTCTCACTAGAAGTTAGTTTTATCGAGCGCAAGAAAGATGAGAAAACTTTAGGCAAGCAGGCCAAAGTCCTAGAAGTTCCAGTGGTAGAAGGAATTTATTATTTAGTATACTCAGATGGAGAAAGTCAAAGATGGGAGGCGAATGAAGTAAATCGTCGTACTTTGCGTGAGAAGGTAAGCAGTCAAGAAATCCGAAAAGTTTTAGTGAAGGCAGATGTTTCTGTGACTGCAAATTCATCTGAAGAAGAAATCGTAGAAGGTCTATTGAAATCTTATGCTAAAATTCTTCCCTATTATTTAGCTACGAGAAAATTAGATAATCCGTAAAATATCGTAAATCATACAGTCCAAGAGTGAACAGTCCGCTGTGTAATTCTTGGTCTTTTTGTTTCCGCTTTCACATTATATAATATAGGAGAACAATTAAAGACGAAATCCGTCGAATTTGGGGGTAGGCTATGACACGTCCGATTGGAATTTACGAAAAGGCGACGCCCAAGCACTTCACTTGGAAAGAACGCTTGGAGTTTGCCAAGGAGCTGGGCTTTGACTTTGTTGAAATGTCGGTTGATGAAAGCGATGTTCGCTTAGCGCGCTTGGAATGGAGTAAGGAAGAACGCTTTGAAGTGGTCAAGGCTGTTTATGAAACGGGTGTCCGCATTCCGACTATCTGCTTTTCTGGGCACCGCCGCTATCCGCTAGGGTCAAACGATCCAGTCCTAGAAGCCAAGTCGCTGGAAACCATGAAGCAATGTATCGAGTTGGCGCAGGATTTGGGTGTGCGGGTCATTCAGCTGGCGGGCTATGATGTCTACTATGAGGAAAAATCGCCAGAAACACGAGCTCGCTTCCTCAAAAATCTACGTAAGGCTTGTAATTGGGCGGAGCAAGCGCAGGTTATTCTTGCGATTGAGATTATGGATGACCCATTTATCAATAGTATTGAAAAATACCTGGCTGTTGAAAAGGCTATCAACTCGCCTTATCTCTTTGTCTATCCAGACACAGGTAATCTCTCAGCTTGGCACAATGACCTCTATAGTGAGTTTGTTATCGGGCACCAGGCTCTGGCAGCTCTGCATCTCAAGGATACCTATCCTGTGACTGAGCAGTCCAAGGGGCAATTCCGCGATGTGCCTTTTGGTCAAGGTTGTGTCAACTGGGAAGATACTTTCAGAATTTTAAAAGAAACCAATTATCAAGGACCGTTTTTGATTGAAATGTGGTCTGAAAATTGTCCAACAGTAGAGGAAACCAAGGCGGCTATCAAAGAAGCTCAAGATTTCCTTTATCCACTCATTGAGAAAGCGGGGTTAAACTAATGCTGTTACCAGAATTAAGAGAGCGCGTTTACAAGGCTAATTGTGACCTGCCAAAACATGGCTTGGTTAAGTTTACTTGGGGAAATGTCTCTGCGGTGGACCGCGAAGCGGGCTTGATTGTCATCAAACCTAGCGGTGTGGACTACGATAAGCTTAGTCCGGAAAATATGGTTGTGACCGACTTGGACGGCAATATCGTTGAAGGCGACCTCAATCCGTCATCTGACTTGGCTACCCACGTGGAGCTCTACAAGGCTTTCCCAAAAGTCGGTGGCGTTGTTCACACGCACTCAACGGAAGCGGTTGGCTGGGCACAGGCTGGGCGCGATATTCCATTTTACGGAACGACGCATGCGGATTATTTCTTCGGTCCCATTCCAGCGGCACGTTCATTGACAGAAAGCGAAATCAACACGGCCTACGAAAAAGAAACAGGCACTGTGATTATTGAAACCTTCCGCGAACGTCAGATTGACCCAATGGCAGTGCCAGGTGTCACTGTGCGCAACCACGGTCCCTTTACTTGGGGCAAGACGCCAGAAGCCGCGGTTTACCACAGCGTTGTCTTGGAAGAAGTTGCTAAAATGGCGCGCTTCACCGAGCAAATCAAACCCGATGTCAAAGAAGCACCAAAATACCTCATGGATAAGCACTACCTCCGCAAACACGGGCCGAACGCTTACTATGGGCAAAAAGGCGCTAGTCATTAAAAAACAAAGAGCAGTCCCAGAGATTGCTTTTTTGTGTTGGTTTTAAGTGGCATCTTGATTTTTAAAGTGATATAATAAATGCAATTTGATGAGTTAGAAAGAACAAAATGACAAAAAAAGTAACAATCAATGATATTGCTAGCTTTGTTGGGGTGTCCAAGGCGACGATTTCTTATTACTTAAATGGAAATATGCGGAAAATGTCTTTGGAGACGAGGGAGAAAATCCGGCTGGCCATTGAAGAAACTGGTTATCAACCTAACAAAATGGCGCAAAGTTTGGTGACCAGAGACACCAAGACGATTGGCGTTGTGATTGCGGATATCACCAATCCCTTCATTTCCTCAGTTATCAAAGGAATTCATGATACTTGCAAGAAATACGACTACACGGTTAACTTTACCAATTCAGACAATGACCAGCTGATTGAGCAGGAAAATATCGAGCGGCTTCAGCAGCAGAATGTATCAGGGATTATTCTCGATACAGTGGATGCCAATTCGCCCCTGATTCACAAGCTGAGTAAGAAGCGGACAGTTCTAGTGGACAGGCAATCGAGAGAAGTGACGCTGGACACGGTTGTATCTAATAATCGTGACTCGACCAAGGCTTTTCTGGCAGAAATGAAGAAGGCAGGCTATGAAGACATTTACTTTGTCACCTTTCCGATTGAGGGGATTTCGACGCGGGAAATGCGTTATCAGGGCTTTAAAGAAGAGGTTTCGGCTGCCCCAGAGAAACTTTTGGTTTTGGGACAAGACGGGACAGCTCAGAAAATTCTTCAGTTGATTGAGCAAAGGAAAGAAAAAATCGCTTTTTTCACTATGAACGGCCCAGCCCTGCTTGATTTTATGAAAATCTTGAACAAGACCGATTACAGCTATCCCCGTGATTTTGGTCTGGGTTCCTACGAGGATTTGGAATGGATGGAGGTTTTAAATCCGAATGTGTCCTGTATTCGCCAAGATTCTTATAAAATTGGTCAAGTGGCAGCAGAGCATCTAATCAAAAAATTAAGAGGAGATCTAGCGGCGGAACCTGCTCAACTCCTTGTCGTTCCTAGCTTTACAGTTCTTAGAAGCTCTTTTTAGAAATGAAGTATTCGCGCGAGTGGATACTTTTTTTAAAATATTTTTTGAAATCGCTTGCAATTTCAAAAAGAATAGTGTATACTGTAATAGTAAAAAGTGAAACGGTTAACCTTAAAATTGAAGCATTATTTTATAAGGGAAATGTAGTTCACTTTTATTTTTTGAAAATAAGTTAACCGCTTCACTTGGGGTTTGAAAATAATTTTGCAGTGAAAGGTTGACTGCTCGTCTAGAAAGGAGACCTAGTGAATAGTAAAACAATATTAAGCGACCCCTTGGATGCCTGCTATGCCGTTGCAAGGTTGACCGATAGCGCTAACGACTATCTTTTGGTGGCTTCGGAGACCGAAAATGCCTGCTTGGCCTATGATGTCAATCGCGATTTCGCAAGGACGGTACTTTGGAGCGAGGTTGGTGGCACCATGTCCATTATCCAAGTGCCAGGGACGCTGGATTTCTTGGCAACCCAGCGCTTTTATCCCGGTTTTGATGCCAAGGATTGCCGGATTGTTCACGGACAGTTCGAGGGCGAGGGCAAGTGGACAATCACGGAAGTGGGGGCTTTTCCTTATCTGCATCGCTTTGATTTAGTTGACAATGAGCGTGGAGCTATTCTTTTTATCGGTTGTACGATTGCCAATTCCAAGCAGTTTGTCGAGGATTGGTCGGATGACGGGAAAATTTTTGTCGGTCATTTTGATAAACAGATAAGGCAGCTGACAAATGTAGAAGAATTGCCACTTCGGCTCAAGAAAAATCACGGTTACTATCCTGTTCACGCGGAGCATTACTCGCTTATCACAGCGGTGGAAGGGATTTATCGTTTGGACTATCCGCAAGATGCGTCTGACTGGACTTTGACCCAGCTCTTTGATGAAGAAACGAGCGATATTGTACAGTTGGACATGGACGGTGATGGTAGTCTGGAAAATATGATTATCCAGGCTTTCCATGGCGATAGCTTGCGAATTTTGTCAGAAGATTTTAAGGAGGAATTATTTGCCTATCCAGAAGCGACACCTTTTGGGCACGCTATCTGGTCGGGGACTTTACTTGGTCAGCCAACCTTTGTCTTTGGCTGGCGCTCAGGGAAGAAGCACTTGATTGCTTTTACCTATGAGAATGGACGTTTTCTGGAACACATGATTGCTCCAGAAGTTGCTTCTAGCAACTGTTTGGCTTTTGAAAAAGCTGGGAAATCCTATATCTTTTCGGCGAATAATGGGAAAAATACAGTTGCTCTTTACGAACTACAAAAGGAGGAAAAGAATGCCTAAGAAGAAAGTTCTTGTGACGGGAATTGTGCCTAAGGAAGGCTTGGACAAGCTAATGGAAAAGTACGATGTGACCTACTCAGATGGGGAGCCGTTTTCACGCGACTATGTGCTGGAACACTTGCCTGAGTACGACGCTTGGCTCTTAATGGGGCAAAAAGGGGACAAGGAAATGATCGATGCGGGGAAAAACTTGCAAATCATCTCTCTTAATGCGGTTGGTTTTGACCATGTGGACATCGAATACGCCAAACAAAAAGGGATTGTGGTCTCCAATTCGCCGCAAGCCGTGCGGGTACCGACAGCTGAAATGACTTTTGCCCTTCTCTTAGCCGCTACCAAACGTTTAGCCTTCTATGACAAGATTGTCCGTACAGGAAACTGGATTGACCCGAGCGAAAGACGCTATCAAGGGCTGACACTTGAGGGCGCAACGCTTGGTATCTACGGTATGGGGCGTATTGGTTCAACTGTGGCTGGCTTCGCCAAGGCTTTTGGGATGAAAGTGCTCTATCACGACCTCTATCGATTGCCAGAGGAGAGGGAAAAAGAATTGGGCGTTAGCTATGTGGAATTTGATGATTTGGTTGAGAAGGCTGATGTCATTACCATTCATGCTCCCTCTTTACCGTCAACTCACCACAAATTTAACAAAGAAGTGTTCAAGAAAATGAAGAACAGAAGCTATCTAATCAATGCAGCGCGTGGTCCGATTGTGTCTGAAGAAGACTTGATTGAAGCGCTTAAAACTGGAGAGATAGCGGGAGCTGGTTTGGATGTCTTTGAGTTTGAGCCAGAAGTTTCTGAAGAGCTTCGCGCTTTGGACAATGTTATCATGGCGCCGCATGCAGGAACGGGAACGATTGAAGGTCGCCGTACCTTGGCAGCAGAAGCCGCAGCGAATATTCTTTCCTTCTTCGAAGGGAACCCTGTCAATGTCGTAAACAAATAAAATAAAGGAAAAAGGGTAAAACTATGCTAGAAGCCTTACAAAAATTTTTCGATGTTTTTGGTGCAGCAATCGTTGTGCCAGTAATGATTTTTATTGTTAGTCTGTTCTTGAAAGTCAGTCCCAAGCGCGCTTTTTTCAGTGCCCTGCGCGCGGGGGTTGGTTTGACAGGATTTGGCTGGGTCATCTCTGCTTTTACTCCGCTGGTAACCAAGTACATCCAGCAAATGGTTGACACGGCAGGGCTCAATTTGCCTATCGTTGACATCGGTTGGCAAACGGGTTCTCTGACTGCCTTCTCTTCTTCAATCGGTCTGTCCTTCTTCGTTTTTGGTCTACTGATTGAGTTGCTTCTTTTCCTTTTTGGGATTACGCGGGTCTTTGTACCGTCCAATCTCTGGAATAACTTCGGCTACATGATTTGGGGAACCATGGCTTATGCGGCAACAGGAAACTTTACCCTCTCCTTTGCTTTCATGGTCTTTGTCCTTCTTTACTCACTGATTATGTCAGAAGTGGTAGCAGAGCGCTGGTCAGAATACTACAGAGTCAAAAATGCAACAATCAACTCTATTCACAATATCGAAACCTTGATTCCAGCCTTAGTATTGGATCCGCTGTGGAATCTTATTGGTATCAACAAGGTCAAACTCAATCCAGAATCGCTGAAAACCAAGCTGGGAATTTTCGGAGAACCTATGACTCTCGGTTTCTTGCTGGGGATGATTATCGGGATTCTAGGTAGCTTGAAAAATCTGGCGAGTTTGGAAGCCTGGGGTGGAATTCTAGGTTTTGCCATGTCACTTGCAGCCGTTATGACCATTTTCCCCTTGATTACAGGCGTATTTGCAAGCGCTTTCGGACCTCTGGCTGAAGCGGTCGAAAAGAACAAGAAAAAAGAAAGCGAAGAAGAAGACGGACTGGCAGACAAGAAACGCTGGTTTATCGCAGTGGATGACGGAGTTGGTTTTGGTGAACCTGCCACTATCATTGCAGGGCTCATTCTGGTACCAATCATGGTCTTGATTTCCTTGATTTTGCCGGGCAACCGCGCGCTTCCGGTCGTTGACTTGATTGCTATTCCCTTTATGATTGAAGCCATGATTGCCGTATCAAAAGGAAATATCCTCAAGGCGATTCTAAACGGAATCGTTTGGTTTTCACTAGGACTTTATGCGGCCAGCGCCCTCGGTCCAATTTATACGGAAGCTGTGCAGCAATATGGATCGGTCTTGCCAGCTGGAGTGGTCTTGATTATGAGTTTCAATCTTTTGGCTCACCCTTTGACGGCTCTCGTCTTCTTTGCTTGGATTTCGGGCAATCCGCTTTGGATTGGCGTGACGATTGCTGTTTACCTAGTATCTCTTTTCTTCCTACGGACAAAACGCGAGTCTATCTATGCTTATTTGCGGAAAATGGCAGATAAAAATAGTGGCTTTGAAGGAAGTAAAGAAAAGATTATAATTAGCGAAGACTAATGAATGACAGATTTGAATTTGGAGGACTGTATCATGAAGAAAATTGACGGACATGCACATATTTTAAATACTATTGCTGGTTTTAATGGCAAGGGCAGACTGAATGCTCTGGGCGATGGCTATGCCATTTGGGACGACGGCGAATTGATTAAGCTCATTCCAGATGGCTATGGCGACAAGGACTTTACAGCAGAGGCTTTCTTGAAGTACATGGATGCCAATGATATTGAGAAAGCGGTGATTTTGCAAGGCCACTTGAATGGCTATCAAAACTACTATACTCATCTGGCGATTAAGCGCTACCCAGACCGCTTTACAGGCGCATTTTCGGTGGATCCATTTGCTGAAAATGCCATGCAGATTGTTCGCCGTCATGTAGAAGAGCTGGGCTTTAGAGCACTCAAATTTGAAATCAGCCAAGGTGGTGGTATTCACGGCTATCGTGGACAAAAGACGCCTTTCCGCATGGACAGTGACCCGCATGTCAGCTTGATTTTGAGCTACTTGCTGGATTATCCAGGCTTCGTTATCACTGTGGACTATGGCAACTTTGACCAAATCAGCCACCAGCCGGATGCTATTGCCAATCTTGCTCGTTTGCATCCAAGCCTTGACTTTGTTGTTTGCCATTTGTCATTCCCGCATGCGGATACACCAAATCGTCTGCGGGCGGAACTCAGCATGTGGAAAGATTTACCAAATATCTACACAGATATTTCTGCTATCCAAGATATTGACCGTCCAGATACTTTCCCATTCCCTAAATCTGAAAAGAATGTTCGGATTGCTAAGGAAGTGCTGGGAGCGAAGCGCATCATCTGGGGCACAGATTCGCCTTGGTCAGCTACTTTTAACACTTATGAAGAGTTGGCAACTTGGCTGGAGCACGTGGATATTTTCACGCTAGAAGAGCTAGAAGATGTCCTCTACAATAATGCAGAGCGCGTTTACTTTAAGCCGTCGGCTGTTCAAGCAAACCGTGAAGCGGTTGATGCAGCGACTAAGGAATTAGCCTTGTATTAAAGCCGCATGTGCTTGTTCATAAAGAAGCTGTGAGGCAATCTCAGCTTCTTTTATACTTGAAATCGGAGGAGAAAAATGAAATATTTTTTAAGTATCGATTATGGGGGCACTAATACCAAGGCAAGCGTATTTGATGAAGAAGGGCGACAATTAGGGCAGTCTGCTTTTAGTACCAAGAAGATTGAGGAAAAAGCAGGCTATCGCGAAGTGGATTTGAAAGAGACCTGGCAGGGGATTTGTCAGGCTATGAGGCAAGCTGTCAAAAATGCCCAGCTTAAGGCAGAAGACATCAGCGCTCTTGCCTGTATTGGTCATGGGAAAGGCCTCTATCTGCTGGATAAAAACGGTCAGGAATTTACGCGCGGTATCTTGTCTACAGATGAGCGAGCGGTCGAGCTGGCTCAAGAATTTGAGGAGCGGCTAGACGAAATCTGGGACTTGACGCACCAGCATGTTGTTGCCGTGCAAAATCCCGTTTTGCTTCGCTGGCTCAAAGAATATGAACCAGAGATTTACCAGAATATTGGGGCAATTCTGTCGGCCAAGGACTATGTCCGTTTCAAGCTGACTGGGCGTATTCAGCAAGAGATGGGAGATGCTTCAGGAAATCACTGGATTAACTTCCAGACGGGCACTTACGACAAAAGAATTACGGCTTTCTTTGGTATTGAAGAAATATACGAGCTTTTGGCGCCTCAAGTGGACTATGCAGAGCTTGTTGGTGGCTTGAGCCAAGAAGCTGCCGCAGCAACGGGACTTCTTGCAGGAACGCCTGTGATTGGTGGGCTCTTTGATATTGATGCTTGCGCAATCGGCTCTGGCGTCTTAGACGCCAGCACTTTTAGCGTGATTTCAGGCACTTGGAATATCAATACTTATCCCAGCAAGACGGCAGTCAGCCAAGATAGCGGCTTGATGCACTCTTATTTTCCCAATCGCGATTTTTTGATAGAGGCAGGCAGCCCAACTTCAGCGGGCAATTTGGATGCTATGATAAAAATGCTGATGATGGAGGAAATCCAAAATCTCAAGGATTCGAATTCCTCTATTTACGATGTACTGGAAGTGTTTTTGCAGGAGACGGACGCTTCTTACAGCAAGATTCTCTTTTTCCCTTTTCTTTATGGCAGCAATATCAGCAGAGCTGCTGAGGCTTGTTTCTTTGGTCTGACAACCCAGTCCAGCAAGTCAGAGATGATTCGGGCGGTTTATGAGGGGATTGTCTATGCGCACAAGCAGCATATCGATGATTTGCTAGCGACGATTGAGCAAAGACCGCGCGCTTTGCGCTTGTCAGGCGGTGCGACAAATTCGCCATCTTGGATGCAGATGTTCGCTGATATTTTAAATATCCCAGTAGAGACGGTTGAAGCGTCAGAATTGGGTGGTCTGGGTGGCGCCATTGCTTGCTTGCAAGCGGTGGAAGATTTGAGCCTAGAAGAAGCTGTCGAAAAAATGGTTCGGGTCAAGGAGCGCTTTGAGCCTCAGGCTAAGGAACATGAGATTTATCAAAGGAAATATCGCGTTTACCAAAGTTTGCTTGCAGCCATGGAGCCTGCTTGGGCAGAGCTTTGTCAGCTACGGACGACATTAGAATAGAGGATTGGGATGAAAATAAAGCGAGAAGAATTGATTATCAACACGATTGCTTTTAAGGAAGAATTAGACAGGGGAGTCAAGCAAGAAGATTTGCTAGAAAGCGTCAAAAATCTAGGGCTTTCAAGGGTTGAAATTCGGCGAGAGTTTTTAAGGGATATTGATATAGAGTTAAAAAACATCAGAAAAAAAGCTGATCTGCTAGGGCTGTCGCTCTTTTACAGTGTCAATGAGGATTTTGTCATAGGAGATAGGGTCAATCCGAAACTTAAGACTTTGCGGCAGGAAGCAGAGCTCTTGGGCGCTCCCTTTATCAAATTAAACACGGGTGATGCCAGTCAGATTTCAGTAGCTTCTTTGGCAGAGTTGGCGCCTAGTTTTCAATCATCTGTCGGACTTAAGCTGGAAAATAACCAAGACCCTCTTTATGCCAGTATCAAGAATTGCCGTTTGATGATGAACAAGGTCATCGCAGCAGACCTGCCTATTGCTTTCGTTTTTGACCTTGGCAACTGGGCTTGGCTTGGAGAAGATATAGAGCAGGCTTTTGCTAGCTTGGCAGAAGTTACCGATTACCTCCATTGCAAAAATTACCGTCATGTAAATGGTCAAGTGGAGATTGCTAGTTTATTTGAAGGTGAGTTAGATGCTCCTAGCCTCATGAAGCGCTTTAGCCATGTGCGCTATCTTGCCCTAGAATATCCGACTTCCTTGGAAAACTTAGAAGCAGACATCGCGCGGCTGCTGGAAAAATAAAACTGAGGTAGGGAACTTACTTCAGTTGACACTATTGTCTCCAATCGTCACACCTTGATTGACATGAACTCCAGCACCTAGCCAGACATTGTCGCCAATCTTAATCGGCTTGGCATAGCAGGCCCCTGACTACGCTCCCAAGCATCCAGAGCATAATTGGACGTGTAGAGTCCGACGCGCGGTCCAAAAAGGACATTGTCACCAATCTCAATACCGCCACCGTCCAGCATAACACAGTCAAAATTTGCATAAAAATTGTCCCCGATGCTGATATTGTAGCCGAACTCACAACGAAAATTCGGCTCAAAATGGGCATTTTTTCCGACGGATTTAAGCACTTCTTTTAAAATAGCATGCCGCTCGCTAGCAGGCTGTCCAAAACTGGCATTGTAGCAGTTGGTCAGAAAGACCGTTTTTTCGCGTGCTTCGACCAACTCGGGAGTCAAGTCATTGTACATGGCACCCGAAAGAATATGCTGCTGTTGTTCTTTAAGATTCATGGGGAGCACATTTTTTCTTTTATTATAACATGCAAGGGAGTGGGAAATAAGACTTTCCAAGTAGCTGAAAAATCCTTCATCTTTCAATTTTATAAGCGGTTGCGATATCCTAGAAAGGAAGTTTAAAGGAAAGAAAAGCAAATGATTTATTTAAATAAAAGCAGCTCTGTCTTGCTCAACTATCTTTTGCAGTTGACAGAACCTGAAACAATTATGGCGATTTCTCGTGCCACAGGGCAATCGCGCCGCAAAATTTATTATCATTTAGAAAAAATAAACGACGCTTTGCCTCAAGGAGTTGACAAGATTGTCAGCCAGCCGCGGGTCGGACTGGTTTTGACAGCGGAACAACGAGAGGCTTGTGAAGCCTTGCTTGAAAGCGTGGATGCTCACAGCTATGTCATGAGTATGGAAGAGCGCATGCAGCTGATGATTCTCTTTATCTGCGTCTTGAAAGAGCGCGTGACGATTGAAAAGCTCATGGATTTGACCAAGGTGTCGCGTAATACAGTGCTCAACGACCTTAACACCATTCGTAGCCAGCTGACGGTCGAGCAGTATCAGATTAGTCTCATTACAACCAAGTCGCAGGGCTATGTTCTCAAATGCCACCCGCTCAATAAAGTCCAGTACGTTCATGCTCTGTTGACCACGATTTTTTCTGAGGGCAATAGCGGTTTTATGCGGATTTTGGGAAGTAAAATCAAGCAGTTTGTGCAGGAAGATGTGCTGCTGTCCGAGGAATTACAAATTTTTCTCAACCAACAGGTGCATTTTATCGAGCAGGACTTGGGCAAGAAAATCAATCGCTATGAAATCGAGTTTATGCTCAAGGTTCTGCCTTATCTGCTGCTGTCCTACCGTAATATGACCTTGAGCGAGCAGGAGAGGGACGATTTGTACCGCGAGTTTTCTCTTATTCGTAAGCGCGTGGAATACAGCACGGCTAAGAAACTTCAGACTTTGCTGGACGAAAAATTGGGCTTGCGTTTGGATGAGATTGAGCTGTCTTGGATTGCGGTTTTATTGCTTTCTCATCGAAAAGACCAGGATTTACATGCAACTAGTGAAGATTTCGCGGATTTGCAACTGGCCATTGACAATTTCATCTGGGATTTTGAAGCGCATTCTCCCTATGAGCTGGAAAATCGTGACGATCTGATTCGCAATCTCATGACCCACTGTAAGGCGCTTTTGTTCCGCAAGACTTATGGCATTTTGTCCAAAAATCCGCTGACGCAGCACATTTTGCAAAAGTATCCTGAGCTTTATCACTATACCGAGCAGAGCGTGGGGATTTTAGAGGAGGCTTGGCTCATTTCGCTGACGCGAGGCGAGATTGCCTACTTGGCTATGCACCTAGGTGGTGCTTTGAAGCCGCAGGCGACGGAGCCCAAGGAGGTCAAGCAGATTTATATTGTCTGCGATGAGGGGGTGGCAGTCCAGCGCCTCTTGCTCAAGCAGTGCCAGTATTATTTTCCGCATGACTATATCCGCGCGGTCTTTACCAGTGAGCAATTTAAGAGCGTGGAAGACCTGCTGGAAGTGGATTTGCTGATTGTGACCAGCGACGGGCTTAGCAGTAGATTTCCGCTGGTGCAGGTCAATCCTATTTTTGACTATGAAGACGTGGTCAAGCTCAACAGCTTTATCAAGTATCGCCTGATAGCCAGTCAGCACAGCAATTTCAGAAGTGAGCTAGAGTGGCTCTTGGGGCATTATCTTACCAATAGCGAAGAAGCCAAGGAACTCCAGTACCAAATCGAAAACCTGATCGAAAAGCAGATTTTGACTGGAAATTAGCCTGATTTTACCAGTTCACTACGATATTTGGTCTAACTTTATGGCTTCAACCGACGAAATCCTTGCCCTTTGGAAAATGCGTAAGGAATGCTTACAATATCAATTCCACCCATTTATCTGGGAAGTTGGTGGCAAGTACACTTATCCGCAAGATAAGGACAGAATTGAGTACCACCACCCACGTGGCTTTGATGATTGCTTTGAACAAGACTCTAATATTCAATTTAAATTCTTGCTCTAATATAAAAATATTCTTTGGATGTTATCCGTATGTTGCATGATACGGATAATTTTCATATAATAGTAAAATAGAATGTGTGATTCAATAATCACCTCAAATAGAAAGGAAATTCTATGTCAAATCTATCTGTTAATGCAATTCGTTTCCTAGGTATTGACGCCATCAATAAAGCCAACTCAGGTCACCCAGGTGTGGTTATGGGAGCGGCTCCGATGGCTTACAGCCTCTTTACAAAACAACTTCGTATCAATCCAGCTCAACCAAACTGGATTAACCGCGACCGCTTTATTCTTTCAGCTGGCCATGGTTCAATGCTTCTTTATGCCCTTCTTCACCTTTCTGGTTTTGAAGATGTCAGCATGGATGAGATTAAGAACTTCCGTCAATGGGGTTCAAAAACACCTGGTCACCCAGAATTTGGCCATACAGCAGGAATTGATGCTACAACAGGTCCTCTAGGGCAAGGGATTTCAACTGCTACTGGTTTTGCCCAAGCAGAACGTTTTTTGGCAGCTAAATATAACCGCGAAGGCTACAATATCTTTGACCACTATACTTACGTTATTTGTGGAGACGGAGATTTGATGGAAGGTGTTTCAAGTGAGGCGGCTTCATACGCAGGCTTGCAAAAACTAGACAAGTTGGTTGTTCTTTATGATTCAAATGACATCAACCTGGATGGTGAGACAAAGGATTCCTTTACAGAAAGTGTTCGTGACCGTTACAATGCCTATGGTTGGCATACAGCCTTGGTTGAAGATGGAACAGACTTGGAAGCTATTCATGCTGCTATCGAAACAGCTAAAGCTTCAGGTAAGCCATCTTTGATTGAAGTGAAGACTGTTATTGGATACGGTTCTCCAAACAAACAAGGAACCAATGCCGTACACGGTGCTCCTCTTGGAGCAGATGAAACTGCAGCAACTCGTCAAGCGCTTGGTTGGGACTACGAACCATTTGAAATTCCAGAACAAGTTTATGCTGATTTCAAAGAACATGTTGCAGACCGTGGCGCATCAGCTTATGAAGCTTGGACAAAATTAGTTGCTGACTATAAAGAAGCGCATCCAGAATTGGCTGCAGAAGTAGAAGCCATTATTGATGGACGTGATCCAGTTGAAGTGACTCCAGCAGACTTCCCAGCTTTAGAAAATGGTTTCTCTCAAGCAACTCGTAATTCAAGCCAAGATGCCTTAAATGTTGTGGCGGCTAAGTTACCAACCTTCCTAGGTGGATCAGCTGACCTTGCTCACTCAAACATGACTTATATCAAGACTGACGGACTTCAAGACGATTCCAACCGCTTGAACCGCAACATTCAGTTTGGTGTTCGTGAATTTGCAATGGGAACTATCTTGAACGGGATGGCCCTTCACGGTGGACTTCGTGTATACGGTGGAACTTTCTTCGTCTTCTCTGACTATGTGAAGGCAGCTGTCCGCTTGTCAGCCTTGCAAGGTCTTCCTGTGACTTATGTCTTTACCCACGATTCTATTGCGGTAGGGGAAGATGGCCCAACGCACGAACCAGTTGAGCACTTAGCAGGTCTTCGTGCTATGCCAAATCTAAATGTTTTCCGTCCAGCAGATGCGCGTGAAACGCAAGCAGCTTGGTACCTTGCAGTGACAAGTAAGAAAACACCAACTGCCCTTGTCTTGACACGTCAAAACTTGACTGTTGAAGAAGGAACAGACTTTGATAAAGTTGCAAAAGGTGCCTATGTTGTCTATGAAAATGCAGCAGACTTTGATACCATCTTGATTGCGACAGGTTCAGAGGTTAATCTTGCTGTCTCAGCTGCCAAAGAATTGGCTAGTCAAGGTGCAAAAGTCCGCGTAGTCAGCATGCCATCTACAGATGTCTTTGATAAACAAGATGCAGCATACAAGGAAGAAATTCTTCCAAATGCAGTTCGTCGTCGTGTCGCAGTCGAAATGGGTGCAACTCAAAACTGGTACAAATATGTTGGACTAGATGGTGCCGTTCTAGGTATTGATACCTTCGGAGCCTCTGCTCCAGCACCAAAAGTATTGGCAGAATATGGCTTTACTGTTGAAAATCTTGTAAAAGTCGTTCAAAACTTGAAATAATCCTAAAAATCAGGGCGCAAGCTCTGGTTTTTCTTACTAGAAAAGCAAGGTACAATCTTGTAAAAGTAGCTGAAATTTGATATAGTAGTCCTATGTAAAAGACAAAGGAGAAGAAAATGAATCCAAATTATACATTTTTAATTATGCTTGTAGCGATGTTAGGCTTGATGTTCTTTATGCAACGCTCTCAAAAGAAACAAGCACAAAAACGTATGGAAAGCTTAAATAAACTACAAAAAGGCTATGAAGTGATTACAATCGGTGGACTTTACGGAACAGTCGATGAAGTAGATACTGAGAAGAGAACGATTGTTCTTGATGTAGATGGAGTTTACTTGACTTTTGAACTAGCTGCTATCAAGACAGTATTACCGCTGAAAGAAACAGCTTCACTAGAAGGCGCAATTGAAAAATAAGACGGGATCACGAACTCCCGTTTTTCTATAAAAGAAAGGAAATGGGATGAAAAAACTAGTCTTTGTCTGTCTGGGAAATATTTGCCGTAGCCCTATGGCCGAGTTTGTTATGAAATCAATGACAGATAATTATGAAATCCAAAGTCGAGCGACTTCTTCTTGGGAACATGGCAATCCGATTCATAAGGGAACTCAAGGGATTTTTCAACAGTATGAGATTCCTTATGATAAAGGCAAGACATCGCTTCAGATTAGTAAGGAAGATTTTGAAGCCTTTGATTATATTATCGGAATGGACGCTTCAAATGTTTCTGACTTACGTCAGATGTGTCCAGTAGACTGTCAAGATAAGATTTACTCATTTGCATCTGAAAGTGTTCCAGATCCTTGGTATACAGGAGATTTTGAGGAAACCTATCAGCGTGTTCAAGAGGGTTGTCAAGCTTGGTTAGAACGTTTAGAGAAGGAGAGTGAAGATGGAAAATCTTAAGAATTTTTACGAAAAGTATCGTGTCTATCTGACTCGTCCACGTTTAGAGCTTTTGGCAGTAGTTACGATTGTTTTTTGTGCTGTGCTCGTCTTTTTTCTAAATATTCCCGGAAAAGGTGTTCTAAAGCTTGATAATGGAACGATTGTTTACGACGGCAGTCTTGTACGTGGTAAAATGAATGGCCAAGGTACCATTACCTTCCAAAATGGAGACCAGTATACTGGTGGTTTCAACAATGGAGCCTTCAACGGAAAAGGTACCTTTCAATCTAAAGAAGGCTGGACCTACGAAGGTGATTTTGTAAATGGTCAGGCTGAAGGAAAAGGGAAACTAACAACAGAACAAGAAGTTGTTTATGAAGGGACTTTTAAACAAGGCGTTTTTCAACAAAAATAAAGCCTCCTTATCAAAGGAGGTATTGTTAGCATCTAAAAGTAAGCGCTTACTAGAAAATCTATCTCTTTCCAAGCTCCTCTTCCAATCAAGCTTGTGAAATAAAAAATATTTGAAATTTATTTCACAAACTCTAAAGAAAAAACTTGATAAGTAAAGAAAATGAGAAACATTTCACAAACAATAAAAAATTCTTTGTGAAATGTTTATGAAACTGTTTACAAAGTTGAAATAATGCGTTATAATAAACTTGTGAAAAAATTAACAAAGGATATCGATCCTTGAAAGCTATGGAGGAAAATATGGCTGATAAAAAAACTGTGACACCAGAAGAAAAGAAACTCGCTGCTGAAAAGCATGTCGATGGCTTGGTGCAAAAAGCTTTAGTTGCTCTTGAGGAAATGCGTAAACTCGACCAAGAACAGGTCGATTACATCGTAGCTAAAGCGTCAGTGGCAGCTTTGGATGCCCACGGAGAATTGGCTTTACATGCCTTTGAAGAAACAGGACGTGGTGTATTTGAAGATAAAGCAACTAAGAACTTGTTTGCTTGTGAACACGTAGTAAACAACATGCGCCACACTAAGACAGTTGGCGTTATCGAAGAAGACGATGTAACAGGTTTGACTCTTATTGCTGAACCAGTTGGTGTTGTCTGTGGTATCACTCCAACAACAAACCCAACATCAACAGCAATCTTCAAATCATTGATTTCATTGAAGACACGTAATCCAATCGTTTTTGCCTTCCACCCATCAGCTCAAGAATCATCAGCTCACGCAGCTCAAATCGTTCGTGATGCTGCGATTAAAGCAGGAGCTCCTGAAAACTGCGTACAGTGGATCACTGAACCATCTATGGAAGCAACTAGTGCCCTTATGAACCACGAAGGTGTTGCGACAATTCTTGCAACAGGTGGTAATGCCATGGTTAAAGCCGCATACTCATGTGGTAAACCAGCTCTTGGGGTAGGTGCCGGAAACGTTCCAGCTTATGTTGAAAAATCAGCAAACATCCGTCAAGCAGCACACGATATCGTTATGTCTAAATCATTTGATAATGGTATGGTCTGTGCATCTGAACAAGCGGTTATCATTGATAAAGAAATTTACGATGAATTTGTAGCAGAGTTCAAATCTTACCACACTTACTTTGTAAACAAAAAAGAAAAAGCTCTTCTTGAAGAATTCTGCTTCGGCGTGAAAGCAAACAGCAAAAACTGTGCTGGTGCGAAATTGAACGCTGACATCGTTGGTAAACCAGCAACTTGGATTGCAGAGCAAGCAGGATTTACAGTTCCAGAAGGAACAAACATTCTTGCTGCAGAATGTAAAGAAGTTGGTGAAAACGAGCCATTGACTCGTGAAAAATTGTCACCAGTTATCGCAGTTTTGAAATCTGAAAGCCGTGAAGATGGTATTTCTAAAGCTCGTCAAATGGTTGAATTTAACGGTCTTGGTCACTCAGCAGCTATCCACACAGCTGACGAAGAATTGACTAAAGAATTTGGTAAAGCTGTTAAAGCTATTCGTGTTATCTGTAACTCACCTTCTACTTTCGGTGGTATCGGGGACGTTTACAATGCCTTCTTGCCATCATTGACACTCGGATGTGGTTCTTACGGACGTAACTCAGTTGGGGATAACGTTAGTGCCATTAACCTTTTGAATATCAAAAAAGTCGGAAGACGGAGAAATAACATGCAATGGATGAAACTTCCTTCAAAAACATACTTTGAACGTGATTCAATTCAATACCTTCAAAAATGTCGTGACGTTGAACGTGTCATGATCGTTACTGACCATGCCATGGTAGAGCTTGGTTTCCTTGATCGTATCATTGAACAACTTGATCTTCGTCGCAATAAGGTTGTTTACCAAATCTTTGCTGATGTAGAACCAGATCCAGATATCACTACAGTTGAACGTGGTACTGAAATCATGCGTGCCTTCAAACCAGATACAATCATCGCTCTTGGTGGTGGATCTCCAATGGATGCTGCTAAAGTAATGTGGCTCTTCTACGAACAACCAGAAGTGGACTTCCGTGACCTTGTACAAAAATTCATGGATATCCGTAAACGTGCCTTCAAATTCCCATTGCTTGGTAAGAAGACTAAATTCATCGCAATCCCAACTACATCTGGTACAGGATCTGAAGTAACACCATTTGCCGTTATCTCTGATAAAGCAAATAACCGTAAATACCCAATCGCTGACTACTCATTGACACCAACTGTGGCAATCGTAGACCCTGCTTTGGTATTGACAGTTCCTGGATTTGTTGCTGCGGACACTGGTATGGACGTATTGACTCACGCGACTGAAGCTTACGTATCACAAATGGCTAGCGACTACACTGACGGTCTTGCACTTCAAGCCATCAAGCTTGTATTTGAAAACCTTGAAAGCTCAGTTAAGAATGCAGACTTCCACTCACGTGAGAAAATGCATAACGCTTCAACAATCGCTGGTATGGCCTTTGCCAATGCCTTCCTAGGTATTTCTCACTCAATGGCCCATAAGATTGGTGCTCAATTCCACACAATCCACGGTCGTACAAATGCAATCTTGCTTCCATACGTCATCCGCTACAACGGTACACGTCCAGCTAAGACAGCAACATGGCCTAAGTACAACTACTACCGTGCAGATGAAAAATACCAAGATATCGCACGCATGCTTGGACTTCCAGCTTCTACTCCAGAAGAAGGGGTTGAATCTTACGCAAAAGCTGTCTACGAACTTGGTGAGCGCGTAGGTATCCAAATGAACTTCAAAGCACAAGGAATTGATGAAAAAGAATGGAAAGAACATTCACGTGAATTGGCCTTCCTTGCTTACGAAGACCAATGTTCACCTGCTAACCCACGCCTTCCAATGGTTGACCATATGCAAGAAATCATCGAAGATTCTTACTATGGCTACAAAGAAAGACCAGGACGCCGTAAATAATTGTTATCAGCCTAGAGGCAGGAATTTCCTGTCTCTTTTTTGTAAAATTGGAAGATTGAAAATAATTTTTATCTTTTCAATTTTCACTTTTCATCTGAAAAGGAAAGTGGGAAATGACTAGGTAGACAAAGAAAGACAGCAGTATAGGCTTTCAAAGGAGAAAGAAAAATAAGTGGGGTATAGATAAAAAACAACGCCCGTACTTGCAATTAAACTCAAATAGTTATATAATAGGTTTGTTGAAAGGTGATTTGTAGTGATTCAAGTTACTCTTTTCACAATAAAAATTTCATGATTTTCATAAGGAGGAAATCACTAATGGTAGTTAAAGTTGGTATTAACGGTTTCGGACGTATCGGTCGTCTTGCTTTCCGTCGTATCCAAAACGTAGAAGGTGTTGAAGTTACTCGTATCAACGACCTTACAGATCCAGTTATGCTTGCACACTTGTTGAAATACGACACAACTCAAGGTCGTTTCGACGGTACTGTTGAAGTTAAAGAAGGTGGATTTGAAGTTAACGGTAAATTCATCAAAGTTTCTGCTGAACGTGATCCAGAACAAATCGACTGGGCTAACGACGGTGTAGAAATCGTTCTTGAAGCTACTGGTTTCTTTGCTAAGAAAGCAGCTGCTGAAAAACACTTGCACGCTGGTGGAGCTAAAAAAGTTGTTATCACTGCTCCTGGTGGAAACGACGTTAAAACAGTTGTATTCAACACTAACCACGACGTTCTTGACGGTACTGAAACAGTTATCTCAGGTGCTTCATGTACTACAAACTGCTTGGCTCCTATGGCTAAAGCTCTTCAAGATAACTTTGGTGTTGTTGAAGGATTGATGACTACTATCCACGCTTACACTGGTGACCAAATGATCCTTGACGGACCACACCGTGGTGGTGACCTTCGCCGTGCTCGCGCTGGTGCTGCAAACATCGTTCCTAACTCAACTGGTGCTGCAAAAGCTATCGGTCTTGTAATCCCAGAATTGAACGGTAAACTTGACGGATCTGCACAACGCGTTCCAACTCCAACTGGATCAGTTACTGAATTGGTAGCTGTTCTTGAAAAGAACGTTACTGTTGATGAAGTGAACGCAGCCATGAAAGCAGCTTCAAACGAATCATACGGTTACACAGAAGATCCAATCGTATCTTCAGATATCGTAGGTATGTCTTACGGTTCATTGTTTGACGCAACTCAAACTAAAGTTCTTGACGTTGACGGTAAACAATTGGTTAAAGTTGTATCATGGTACGACAACGAAATGTCATACACTGCACAACTTGTTCGTACTCTTGAATACTTCGCAAAAATCGCTAAATAATTCATGAGTCGATAAAAAGCAAGGCCTTTGGTCTTGCTTTTTAAATATTTAAAAATTGGATGACGCTATCATCCATTCTTTTTTAATTCTTTTTCAAAAGTATCTGATAGGGTAGTGAAGCTTAATTTCTCTAGAGTAAGCGGATGGGTAAAGGACAGACGAAAGGCGTGGAGCATAAGCCGACTCGTCTTTGATTTGCTATTATAGAGAGGGTCACCCAGGATCGGGAAGTTATGATGCGAAAGGTGCACACGAATTTGATGTGTTCGCCCTGTCTTTAGTTTGCAACGAACCAAGGAAGTTTTGTTTGGTAATTGCTTTAATCTGCTTACATGTGTTTCAGCATATTGCCCATTTTTTGTATCAACTATTCGTTTTCTGCGGTCATGGCGATCACGTCCGATTTTGTCCTTGAAAACAAGTTCTTTGCTGTTGATATGTCCGTCGACCTGTGCCCAATATTCCCTAGAAATCTCTTTTTTCTCCAGTAAGCGATTGAGAATAGGCAGGATAAAAGGATTTTTGGCAAAGAGAACCAAACCACTGGTTTCCATGTCTAGACGATGAACAACATAGCAGGTTTGGCCAACATAGGCACTGACATGGTTAAGAAGGGCGATTTCGTTTGGCTGATTACCATGCGTTTTCATCCCCTCTGGTTTGTTGACAATAATCAAGTGTTGATCTTGATAAACCTCTTGAACGAGGTCAGGATTGCCCCAAGGGATTTCTTTTTCGGGATAATCTTCCTTGTCAAAAGTTAACTGGCAAACATCTCCAGGACTTACCATCTCGTTCCAATGAACTTCTCGCTGATTAATCAAAATGTGTTTCTTGATTCTCAAAAAATGACGGATTTTTCTAGGGATGAGGAGTTGTTCCTCAAGTAATTGCTTTACCGTCATTTGAGGTAGAGAGTCTGGTAATGTAAATGTGAATTTCATACAGATATTGTAACAAAAAAAGCCCTATTTGGATAGGAAATAGCTAAATTCTTGTCTTCCTATGATGAAGATGATAAAATAAACGCATGAAATTAGATAAATTATTCGAGAAATTTCTTTCTCTTTTTAAAAAAGAAACAAGTGAATCAGAGGATTCTGGGTCTACTAGCTTACGTCGCTCTCGTAGTGATCGAAAAAAATTAGCCCAAGTAGGTCCAATTCGAAAATTCTGGCGTCGCTATCATCTAACAAAGATTGTCCTTATACTAGGTTTGAGTGCGAGCTTGCTAGTTGGAACCTATTTGTTTGCTGTAGCTAAGTCAACCAATGTTAACGATTTGCAAAACGCCTTGAAAACTCGGACTCTCATTTTTGACCGTGAAGAAAAGGAGGCTGGTGCCTTGTCTGGTCAAAAAGGAACTTATGTTGAATTGACTGATATCAGTAAAAATTTGCAGAATGCCGTTATTGCGACAGAAGACCGTTCTTTCTATAAAAATGACGGGATTAACTATGGCCGTTTCTTCTTGGCTATTGTCACTGCTGGACGTTCAGGTGGTGGTTCTACCATTACGCAACAACTGGCTAAAAATGCTTATTTGTCACAGGATCAAACGGTTGAGAGAAAAGCGAAAGAATTTTTCCTTGCCTTAGAATTAACCAAAAAATATAGTAAGGATCAAATTCTAACCATGTACCTTAACAACGCTTATTTTGGAAATGGTGTGTGGGGTGTAGAAGATGCGAGTAAGAAATACTTTGGAGTTTCTGCATCAGAAGTGAGTCTGGATCAAGCTGCGACTCTGGCAGGGATGCTAAAGGGGCCGGAACTGTATAATCCTTTGAATTCTGTAGAAGATTCTACCAATCGTCGCGACACTGTCTTGCAAAATATGGTTGCAGCAGGTTACATTGATAAAAACCAAGAAACCGAAGCTGCGGAAGTTGATATGAATTCGCAATTGCAAGATAAGTATGAAGGAAAAATCTCAGATTACCGCTATCCTTCTTATTTTGATGCGGTGGTTAACGAAGCCGTTTCCAAGTATAATCTAACAGAGGAAGAAATTGTCAATAATGGCTACCGCATTTATACAGAGCTGGACCAAAACTACCAAGCAAATATGCAGGTTGTCTATGAAAATACAGCTCTATTTCCTAGGGCAGAGGATGGAACATTTGCTCAATCAGGAAGTGTAGCTCTCGAACCGAAAACAGGTGGAGTTCGTGGAGTTGTCGGTCAGGTTGCTGGCAATGATAAAACTGGATTCCGGAATTTCAACTATGCAACTCAATCAAAACGTAGCCCTGGTTCTACAATTAAGCCTTTAGTTGTTTATACGCCTGCAGTTGAAGCTGGCTGGGCTTTGAATAAGCAGTTGGATAACTATACCATGCAGTATGACAGCTATAAGGTTGATAACTATGCAGGGATCAAAACGAGTCGAGAAGTTCCTATGTATCAAGCCTTGGCAGAATCGCTTAATCTGCCTGCTGTTGCCACTGTTAATGATTTGGGCGTTGATAAGGCTTTTGAGGCGGGCGAAAAATTCGGACTCAACATGGAAAAGGTCGATCGTGTTCTTGGTGTCGCCTTGGGAAGCGGTGTTGAAACCAACCCTCTTCAAATGGCTCAAGCATATGCTGCCTTTGCAAATGAAGGTTTAATGCCGGAAGCTCATTTTATTAGTAGAATTGAAAATGCTAGTGGTCAGGTCATTGCGAGCCATAAAAATTCACAAAAACGGGTGATTGATAAGTCTGTAGCTGACAAGATGACCAGTATGATGTTGGGAACATTTACAAACGGAACAGGTATTAGTTCATCACCTGCAGACTATGTCATGGCAGGAAAAACAGGAACAACTGAAGCTGTTTTTAATCCGGAATACACAAGTGACCAGTGGGTGATTGGTTATACACCGGATGTAGTGATTAGTCACTGGCTTGGTTTCCCTACGACTGATGAAAATCACTATCTAGCAGGATCTACTTCAAACGGTGCAGCCCATGTCTTTAGAAATATTGCAAATACCATTTTACCTTATACACCAGGAAGTACCTTTACAGTTGAAAATGCTTATAAGCAAAATGGAATTGCACCAGCCAATACAAGAAATCAAGTACAGAGTAATGAAGAAAATCAGGCGGATAATAGCCTTTCTGATATTAGAAGTCGTGCACAAAATCTGGTAGATGAGGCTAGCCGTGCCATCTCGGATGCGAAGATTAAGGAAAAGGCTCAAACGATATGGGATTCGGTAGTCAATCTATTTCGTTAAGATGCTTGTCAAAGCCTAGCTTTCTTGTTATAATAGATAAGATGGAGGCGTTATGGCACTAAAAAAAGCAAGCCTAGCTTGTGCGGTTTGTGGTTCGAGAAACTATTCAATCAAGATCAGCGGAAACCCCAAGCCTACACGACTAGAAGTAAATAAATTTTGTAAACATTGTGGTAAGTACACTACACACAGAGAAACGAGATAGGAGAGAGCGATGCGTTTTATTGGAGATATTTTTAGACTTCTTAAAGACACAACATGGCCAACTCGCAAGGAAAGCTGGAGAGATTTTCGTTCTATCATGGAATACACTGCTTTCTTTGTTGTGATTATTTATATTTTTGACAAGTTGATTGTTTCAGGTTTGATTCGATTTATTAACATTTTTTAGAAGACCTGTGGAGTTATTCACGCTAGAAATCTTCTATTATGAAAGGAAGTATCATGGATAGTTTTGATAAAGGATGGTTTGTCTTACAAACCTATTCTGGTTATGAAAATAAGGTAAAAGAAAATCTATTACAACGTGCACAAACCTACAATATGTTGGATAATATTTTACGTGTTGAAATTCCAACACAAACAGTGCAAGTTGAAAAAAATGGAAAGAGAAAAGAAGTAGAAGAGAATCGCTTTCCAGGTTATGTTCTTGTGGAAATGGTGATGACAGATGAAGCTTGGTTTGTTGTTCGAAACACACCAAACGTTACAGGATTCGTCGGATCTCACGGAAATAGATCAAAACCAACTCCATTATTGGAACAAGAAATCCGTGATATCTTGGTTTCTATGGGACAAACTGTACAAGAGTTTGATATCGATGTTGAAGTTGGTCAAACTGTACGTATCATTGATGGTGCTTTTGCAGATTATACTGGTAAGATTACAGAGATTGATAACAATAAAGTGAAGATGATTATCTCTATGTTTGGTAATGACACAGTTGCAGAAGTAAACCTAAACCAAATTGCAGAATTATAACCCAAAGAGAGGCATGTCCTCTCTTTTTTGTGCAGTTGAGGAGGTAAAGGGGACAGAATGGGGAAAATGGGACAAAAGTGTTTCTGAATCTGTTAGACTGTATCTAGAAAGGGGGAAGCTTATGTTTAAAGAATTGTATAAAGAGGTCCAGGGAATTGTATATAAGAGTAGAAAGGAATATTACTTGCATTTATGGGAGTTATCGGATTGGGACCAAGAGGGAATGATCTGCTTACATGAATTGATCAGTAGAGAAGAAGACCTGGTAGAAGATATTCCTCGTTTACGTAAATACTTCAAAACTAAATTCCGTAATCGAATTCTAGACCATATCCGTAAACAAGAAAGCCAGAAGCGTAGATATGATAAAGAACCTTATGAAGAAGTAGGTGAAATCAGTCATCGTATCAGTGAGGGAGGTCTGTGGCTAGATGAGTATTATCTCTTTCATGAGACACTAAGAGATTACAGAAACAAACAAAGTAAAGACAAACAAGAAGAGTTAGAACGCGTCTTAAGACATGAACGCTTCCGAGGGCGTCAAAGAGTATTAAGAGACTTACGTATTGTGTTTAAAGAGTTTGATATCCGTACTCGGTAAGAAGCTATGTAAAAAAATGAAAAAAGTTTAAAAAAAGTGTTGACAAAGTTTGAAAAGCCAGTATAATAGTAAGAGTTGAAAATAACAGCTCAGGTCCGTTGGTCAAGGGGTTAAGAC
>SKEG01000512.1_pt1 | contig 41108 bp, 64 predicted proteins | sample 4826631 | NCBI WGS metagenome assembly SKEG01 (sample SAMN11008815, study PRJNA524170) | human gut metagenome | biome: Human fecal sample; material: Feces; isolation source: fecal sample from pouch patient p26, p34, p50 | host: Homo sapiens | place: Israel: Tel-Aviv | collected 2016-11-02
ATATTAAGGAGGGATATATAGCCCTGAGACGGGTGAACAATACAGTGGAATGTTCTTTTAGCAAAGGGCGTTGGGACACCGTTTCATTTTACGGAAGCAGTAATTCTAAATTCACTAGGAAAAACCACGCCAAACGAATGGATCTTTTACCTAATTCAAAAATACCACTCGGCTTCCGCACTAGCATTCCTATTATGCTTCCGTTTTATAGTGATGACGGTGATAACATTGCAACGGTGTATGTTGGTAGTAGAGCAGACAGCAATTATATTGAGTTGCGTTTCAAGGATAAACTGCCTACGGACGACCTTAATTATATGCGTATGCCTGTTATCAGTTGGATAACAGACGAGCCATTCCCTGACATCCTGCCTTAATCTAGAAGTTCAGCGACTTCTTCCATATTCGGGGCGTAATAGACATTTTGTAATATACGGATGTCTTTATGTCCCGATATTTTCGCCAAAGTCATCACATCGACTTTCTTAGCCAATCTTGTCAAAGCTTCTCGTCTTGTGTCGTGAAAGCGTAAATGCTCACACATTGCCATTTTCTTGATCTTTCTAAAAGCGGCATCAAGCGAACGGGTATCTAATTGAAAGCACAGTCCAGTGTTTCCAATCTCTTTTTTCAATCTTTCAAGAATAGCCACAGCATTTCTTGTCAATGGAACAGTTCTAGAAGTGCCGTTTTTCGTCATTGGTAAATAAGCTGTTCTTTTCTCTAGATTTACGTTATCCCAAGTCAATCCGCAAATCTCACCTGCTCGCATTGCAGTTTCAATAGCAAATAGCATAGCGGCACCGCTTCTTGCTCTAATTGTCTTGAGTGTATCGTTATAACCGCTAACGTAGAGTATTCTTTCTATTTCCTCATCAGAATATCTTTGAGTTCTTGGTTCACTTCCTTTTGGTAAAACAAGCCCTATCATTGGATTTTTTTCAATATAATTCCAACGCTCGACCGCAACATTAAAAATATTTCTGATGGTGGATAATTCCCGTCTAATACTCTCACCGCTAACTTCTTTTTCTCTTTCCACTATCCATAATTCAAAATCTTTTCTCGTTACATCACCGATAAACTTGTTACACATCGGGTGTCTGGCGAATTTATTCAATCTCAAAGTTTCGTGGCGTATTCCTCGCTTAGTTGGCGTAATTTCTTTTAAATAACGCTCTACAACGTCCGCTAAGACTGTTTCTGGTTGCAACCCTTGTTCTTGTAGCTCTAATTTCTTTTCTTCTTCTAAAGCCCATTGAGTTGCCTCTGCTTTTGTTTTACAAGTCTTAGATTTTCTAATCCCGTTTTTATAAATCTCTACTCGCCATTTATCGCCACGTTTCCGCATTGTAGCCATATATCACCTCACACTTTTAATTGGCGTAATCGCACAAAATTTTGCGTAATTTTGGCGTAATCAATGACTAAAAATATATAAAAATAACTAAAAGTTGGCAATATTTGAGACTTGAAATTTTAGCGATAGATTGAGTTGATTGCGTATAAGTGATTGATTTTTGAAGTGAATTTCAGGAAAGAAAAAAGCCAGTAGAAATTTACTGGCTTTGATAGGTGGTGCGACTAGCTTGCACCTTATTTGATAGGAATAACAAATAGATAGGTATATTTTGGCGTAATTTTGGCGGAGTGAGGAAATTCTATTGCAGGCGGTTAATGTGTCGCCTTACCCATTTTACCACTTCGCCGGCAACATATCTCGGTCGCTCGTTCTCGTCTGAAAAGTATCTTGATTGTGGGAAATCACTCTTGGTAACAATGAATTTTACCGTATAAGTGTAGGACTTGTTAAGATACAGGGCAATATCTTCGATAGTCATCAAATTCTGACTATTTTCTGTGTAAGAGGCAAATGCTGCCATTTTAGCTGCGTTTACAATCTCTTTTTCTGCTTTGTCTGATAGTTGTATTTTATCCATAAAAGCTCCAATAGGGATTCATTATTCTTTTGATTTGAACAAGGCCGCTTGTATTTCATTTACTGCTTTATAAATTCTGTATCTTTGAGAGATCGGGATTTCTAATTTGCCCGGATACATTTTAAAAAAATAGTATCCGTTTGCGATCCAGAATTCTGCTTTATTTCTTTTATTTATCAAAGAAAATCCATTAGATACCCATTCTTGAGGGTTATTCTCTAAGTTATCAAGCAGTTCCTTCCAAGGGCTTACTGGCTCGCGTTTAAGTAATCTACAAATAAATAGAGGTGTTTTGTACATTTTTACTCCAATAAAAAACCGCCCATAAGAGCGGTTGTAACGATTTATTTTAGTTAGCCGATAAACGATATAGCAAATGTTCAAAATCGGCTTTGTGGTCTTTTTTAAGCGGTTCTATAAGCTTTCTCGCTAGTGGTAACGATTTATCATAGTAACGCTTGTATTCTGTGTGATGTCCGTAAACGGTAGGACTGAAAGACGATCCGATCGTCTCTAACGGTTTAATCAATCTTCCAAGCAACCAATTCATCTGACCGTGCGAGAATAACAGTAGAGTAAGATTTGAGATTTCTTCTTTCGTTAAGTCGAAAGTAAATCTTTCTTCTGCTGGTGGAAGTGCAATAGGTTGCAAGTTCATAATGAACGCCATCGCATTTCCGAATTGGCTTTGTGGAATTTGGTCGTATTTAGCAACCTTGAAAGCAGATTTCAACTGGCGGTAAATTTCTTGCCAGTGTAAACCTGTTCTATGGTGTGCTTGTTGTACTGCGGATTGGATCGCCTGTTGCTGTTCTGGTGTAATTGTGTTTGGCAAAAGTGCGGTCGAATTTTTGTGTAAATTTAAGAACGCACGTAATACAACCAAATGGAATTTAGGGCTAATCCACATCGCATAGGCAAGCATTAATTCTTCACAAGCGTAAGTGCTTGGATTTTTACCGCCACGAACCGTTTTTACTACCGAAGTAGGAATTCCTACTTTGCTCTCAATCTCTATTTCAGAGATTAATTCTTTGGTTTGTTGGTTTGATAAAAATAAGACTGGCTTATGCTTTTGCTCACCGCCACTTGCTCTATGTAAATCTGTTAGCGAATAAAGATTGTCTAATTGGCGAATTGAATTATTAAGAATTGTTAAGTTTGACATTTTTGTACCTTTCGTTTTAGTTTAGTTAGTCGTTCGCTTAGTAGGCGGACGGGCTTCAACTACCAACGAAAGATGGCGGAGCTTATTCCCTTTCGGTGTTTTATTTAGCTCTCTCGACCCGACCATAAACGATCGATACCTAAATTTCAGGTACAAAAAAACCGCTTTTGGACGGGCGGATAACCGTCTTTCGTTTGTAGTACGGTTATCTTAATCCGAAGTTTAAGCGGTGTCAATGTAAATCAATTCTATAAATCTTCCCCCTTAACGAAAATAGTTATAGGGGCTAAGGCTATTTATCTTTCGGTGGTGCTGGAAGTGGTTGCCAGTGAGATACCTCATCATCTGCATAATCAAACCACCCCCATAAACAGGAATCATATATTGCTACTGCTATTGGTGGCTCATACTTTGGACGATACACAAGATAATAATCATCCTCTGCTGGCACACATTTATCATACTTAATCCATCTACCCATACTACTCATTATTCAAATCCTCTTCCTTAACGAAAACTCCGTCAATCATTTTCCCTTTACGGTCTTTTATCTGCTCGTAAGCGTGTTCCAGGCACTCAAGCATAGTAAATCCGTAATAGTGAGCGTAACCGTTAAGCTCGGTGATTAGCTCGTATAAAACTAACTTACCATTACCGCCATCAATCAACCACGATAAACCATTTAAATAATGCATAGTGTATTTAATCTGATTTTCAGGCGATTCAATTTGAAATTCCCAAGCAAAGATTAAATCTTTCTCGATTTGGCATTGCTCGTTTAGGATAATTAAAACCACACCACAATCACCAATACTGTCTTTGATTTTCTCTTTGTCGTTTCGTGCGATACCAGCACAAAGCTCGCCAAATTCCTCCATCAGCTTGATAAATTGTTTCTGTGGAGTAGAGCCTAAGATAAGGTTTCTATCTTTCGCCCATTGTTCAATTTTCCCAATTAATTCTTTTTCTTTCATATCACACCACCCAGCAAAAAGCTTTCCACGCTACACCAAAGAATAATCCAGCAGTCGCACCAACTAAGACGATGCCGACTAACCAAGATATGAATAACGATAGCCATATAATAAAGTCTTTCATATTTACTCCATTAAAACAAAAGGCGCTCACTTGGAACGCCTATTGGATTTGTTAAATATTGATTTACTGCTTAAGATTTACCACTGGCAAAATATCAACCAGTGGTCGCTGTAAACTAGCTTGGTGCTGATTATGGATATTATCTTCGGCCCATTGCAGAAAATCTTTTACATCAGTTTTTTTTCTTCCATTGAGTGATATATAGCACTTAGATAGTCTAATTAACTCATTTCTAGTTCCGCTATTAAGCAAAACCCAATACCTTTTAACATTTTCGATACATAGAGCAGCTCGCTCATCAGTTGTTGGCATTAGGTTGTATTTAAAAGAATCTTCAAAAATATCCTTAAAAAACGAATAAGGAATGCTTACATTAATCTCATTCATTTCTATACCTTGTTCTTATCTGTGTAATTAACTAACTCACGGATTTTCTCACGCACCAACTCAAGAGCCTTTTCTAAACTCCGTTCTTTTTCGTGTAATTCCGCTAATTCGTGTTCTGTTTCTTTGTTCATAATTTACCTAAAAGCTTGCTATCTCAATCATTCTTAAAATATCTTCAGGACTTTCTTGAACTTTTATAAAGTCATCTTCGCCACCTAATCCAATCACGGTATAGTTAATGTAAGTGTAGAATGTGCTGATTGCACCAACAGAAACATATACTGGTTTACAGCTATACGATGGGTTGTCTGATTTTAATCTTGTTAATTTAATAAATTTGCTCATAACTCACCCCTAGAACGGAATTCCATCTGAAAAATCATCTTGTTCTGCCATAGCGCTTAATGGCTCTGGTTTAGCTTTACTTGGTTTTGCTTGTTTCTGCTCATCTTGGCGACCGCCTAACATCTGTAAGTTATCGCCTTGAATTTCTGTGGTGTAACGGTCTTGTCCGTTGCTATCTTGCCATTTACGGGTTTTTAATCGCCCCTCAACATACACTTGAGAGCCTTTATGTAGATATTGAGCGGCGATTTCGGCTAATCTGCGGTAGAGTACAATGCGAACGTATTCAACATTTTCTACAATATTTCCATCTTTCGCTTTGTATCGCTCGTTAAGTGCAATGGTGAAGTTAGCCACCTGTTCGCCATTAGGCATTGTTCTGATTTCAGGGTCTGCGGTTAGGTTGCCGATAAAAAGGCATTTATTCACGCTCATTTTGTTTCCTTATGCTTTTAAATTGTTAATACATTCATCATAGAAAGAATTGTAATCATCAATTAAATTCGGGTGATTAGTTTCAATCCACGGCATTTGTTTTGCGTAGCGTTCTTCAAGTTCTTTCTTGTTTCCGCACTCTTTCAAGCCGCCTTTCAATTTATCCAAGATTGATTTATCTTGAGTAGAACTCACATTCTGCTGAGTTGATTCGTTGTAGCGTTTCAGAGATTCTTGCTTTTTTTGCTCAGCCTTTTCCGGCGGAATACTATCAACCAAATCATCTTCAACTATTTCAAGCGCTGTCAAATATAGGTAGCGCCGTTGATACGTTTGAATAGCACCAAGATTTTGAATTTCCGTGCCTGATGGCAAGGCTTTTTGAACCATTGGTGAGGTAAATTCAATACTTTCATCCTTTTCGCAGTCGTATATTGTCAACGTGGCAAGCTCAGAAGAATATCGAACAACGGCGCACATTTTTAGTTCTTCAAAAATTTCATTAACTCTTGGAAGAAAATCCTTTAACTCAAAGTACTTAAAACTTCTATTATTGCCGGTTTTCTTTAAGTTTTCTTTTTGCAGCTTCACACGTGCTTGCGCTAACTTTGCGTAAATACTCATTTCTACACCTCAAAATTCATTCGTTTATAAATCGCTCTCACTCGCTCAACATCTTTGGCGCAATATTCAGCGACTTCATCAATGTGGCCATCTTGTACCGCTTGCCACACCTTAGAACCGTCAATTTCGCCTTTCTGTTCGATATTAAGCACTTGGCATAACTTATTAAGGCTAGGTTTTGATTCTCGGTTATATCCGCACCATTCCCACATTGTGTCGTAAGTGTTTCGCTTATCCATTTTGTAATATGGTTTCACGCCATTGATAATGTGGCGTTGCCACAAAAACAATCCGTCAAAACTCGTTACGTTATGCCCGATAAATACTGGAACGGTTTTACATCGGTTAGCTTGTTCTTTTAGCCAGTTATTAAACCGTGTCAGAATATCTTTCTCACGGTCTTTGACTTGCCAATCATTGCGATAAAATGTAACCACTTCGTCATCATTAATGGCCGCACTAATCACCACAACTTCACCAAACGCACCGTCTAGAGAGGTTTTATTAACTGCAAGCTCTTTGTTTTCTTCAAGCCATTTATTAATTGTTTCTTCATTCTTGTAATTAGCAGGCGGCTTAAGGTTTTCACACACAAAATTTTGATGCTCTTTGCTTTGTGTAGGGATTGTTTCAATATCAATATAGATTTTCATTTTTCCACCTAAAATGGCATTTCTTTGTAATAAAGCTCGATGATTTCCCTTGCTCTTTGTGGGTCGATAACCCCACTCATTAGCCAGTCTTGAAATTCGTTCAGTTTACGCTCTCGCTCTTCTTTGGCGATTTCGTCTTTCTCTTTACGATTAATCATCGAGAATGAATCCTTTTTCATAATCTTTTCTCCGCTGCTCAATTCGCTCTTCGGCAAGAAATTTAAGAATCTTAATTCGCATTTCTTCAAAATCATTACCAAGTGCGATAGCTTTCACAAAATCATCATCTTCAAATGCTTTTTCGCTAAACTTCCAGAGTTCTTTGCTATCACCATTTGAAATATCTTCTTCAATGCACTCAATTTCACGCTCTACTGCCTCGTTATACGCATCTTCGGCACAACATCGGCGATCATAATCATTGAACGTTTTTCGTTCCCATTGCGCTTGTAGGCTTTCCATTTTGTAACCCTCTTAAATGCTCAAAGTAGAGCTTAATATCATCATAGCTAAACAATCTAACCCACCGACCTTTTGATAAGGTTTTACCTATGGTTGATTTTATTTGCCCATTGCTAATAGCTCTATCAACAGTTGTTGCCTGCATACCAAACAATTCATGAATATCAGATAACTTAAATTCATTTTTTCGCTTGCTTTTAGGCTGTTTTTTACGCTGTTTGCTATACTCATCAAACAATGCCAAATAGCGTTGTCTAGCGTTGAATTCTCGCTGTTTAACTCTAGGGTTGGCAGCTAGTCCACTTCTAACAATTGTTTTCTTGTATAGCTTTTTATCAAGCAATTTATCCATGTTAGCTTTTAGCTCTTCACGCTCTTTTTTTCTTGTCTCGGCAAGCTCTAAAGATTGATAATTTGACGATTTCCACCAAACTTTATTATTTACTCGCTCAACAACATACCAACCACCTTTCGGATAATGCTCAATCTTAATTTCTGTTTTTGACTTTCTCATAATCTAATTCCTTTTGTTTTTGTTCTGTATAAGCTAGAGCCTCTTGTTTAGCTGGCTCGGTTAGATTTGGTTGATATTGCCCATGTTCAGCAATCCATTGAATTCTTGCTTGTTCAAGCTCTAATGCTGTTGGTTCGCTTGCTTGTGCTGCAAGTGCGGTTAGCATTGTCATAGCAACCAAACAGATTGAAAGAATTGTTGCTAGTACGTAAGCGGTTGTTTTAAGAAATTTGATTAACTTGTTCATAGTTTCACCTCGTATGGTTAAGAAATATTGGTTAAAAAAATCCCTCCGGCGCCAAAGTGTGAAAGCGAGCGGGGGGTATAACCAATCTAAAGGAGATTTTTTTAATTATGACTAATGCCGTTTCCAGCTAGAGCCGCTTTCAATGTTTCAATCAGTTATTCAAGAAGATTGAGCGTTTAATTCGCTATTTGAAAGCGGCTTTAGATGGAGGCTCTTTTGGGATTTGAACCCTTGCGTCATTTTCCAAAGTTGCATTAACTAATTCTATATTTGTGTATAGGGTGTCGGTTTCCACAACCAACTCAACAAAGAGCCATTTCAAAGCACACTTCTCTCTATCATTCGCAACGGTTTCACGTGCCGTTGTGTCTCTGTACTTCAAATGTGCTTTAGAATGGCGCCCCATACAAGATTCTAACTTGTAACCTATCGCTTAGAAGGCGATTGCTCTATACGATTGAGCTAATAGGGCGTAAGTAACCAGTCCGCGGGCTTGTTTGCCATTTCCCCGACTGAACTCGTATCCTCTAAGGGATTGCTTAAAGATATAAACAGCGCTGCCATTGACCTGCCAACCACATCTCTTCGGTTAAACACGCAGTACAGTTTTCTGCTCTGGGGTTACTCGACTTAAATCAGTCGATAATTTATATCCCGCACGAGACCAAGTTTTTAAAGAGCATCGAGATATTTGTTTATATGTATCTCGTTTTGATGGGTGTATTAAACCATAAGTTTATATTTATGTAAACAAGAGATTTAATAAAATAAACAAAAAATTTGCCACTATATAAATAAGCGGTTGATTTTTAAATAAATCTTAGCTTGAAAATATTTTCTGATTGCTTGTTTTTTAATCAATTTAATGTTTAAAGAATGGTTTTTGGGTGATTTTTTATCGTTTTTGCGATCTGTGTCGCAAATTTAATAGCTAAAAATAGACCGCACTTTTGCTTAATGTATGATTAACGAGGAAAGGAGGTATGCTATGAAAGAAAAGTTTAAGTTATGGCTAATCTCGCTAAATTGTGACTTGATTAATGATTTAGGCATTGATGAGATTGTATCTAGAGTAGATGATAGGCTGGAGGTTGTAATTGCAAACAAAGAGGAGAGGGTAGTGCTTGAGGATTTAATTAAGTGCTTTAGATCATAAAAGAAAACCGCCTTAGTGGCGGTTTTTTTAGGTTAGATATGGATTATTGGCGTGCTTTCTTTCTTCTTGGCTTTTGCTTTCTTTTCTCTCTTCTTTCTAAGACTTTAGCTTGATATTCTCTCCACCAATCAGGGTTTCCATCTGGCTCAACTTTTAATATTTCAGCAAGCCCAACGCCAATGCTAAACGATTGAATCCCGTCTATATGCTCGGACAAATCTGGAGATATATTATTTCTAAGTGGGTTTAGAATAAAGTCCACGCCTTTTATTCTTGCTTGTTTAGCAGCTGGAACGAAGTCAGAATCACCGGCAATTAAAACAATTACATCAACCAGATTTTCATAGGAAAGAATTGTTATATCCATTCCTAATTTTACATCAACGGATTTTTGAGTAATATCATAATACCAATCGTTATTGGTTAAATCTTCCCATTTCTTTTTACCTTTCCTTAAGTCATCTAATGCATAATCAGACAATTTCCAGCCAGAATCCTGTAATCTACCCATTCTTAATGCTGTTTTTCTATTACCTTTAAGTTTCAAATGGAAATCTGAACGAAGTTTGTTTAGTGGATCACTTTTGAAGTTTTTATCTTTCGGAGTGGTTTGTCCTTCTTCGGGTAGAGGATATTTTACTTGTTTATCTAGCGGTGGACTGTCGTAATAATAGATGCGGTAGAGTTCTTGCGTCTCTCTACTTAAATGTTTCCCTCTTTCAACCTCTGTGTGAAATCTTACTATACTCCACATTAAGTCGATTAGGTTGTCTGCTGTGATGGTTGTATTTCTGAAGTATTTTCTAGAAAAAAATGCGACCTTAGAAAAGAAAAAACCGCCATCAATTAGAATTGCTGTTCTTTTCATACGTTATAATAAGTAAAAACCCATAACAACCGTACAGATATTAAAAGTGGTCTGAGAGTTGCTATGGGTTCCGTCTTATTCCTGTTTATTATCGTTAGTTAATAAAATACTGTCAAGTGATTTATTTAAAATTTGACAGTGGTTAGAGGTTTACTGCCTCAATATGAATAGTGCGGATAAATCTACCAATGAATTTAGCGTTTTCGCACACGTCATCGCTTATCTGTTCAGGTGGATATATTTCATTGTCCGAAATCATACGATAACCGCCTCCGATCATCTTTTGAATCCGTTTAATGAATAATGCACCGTCAATAGCAAAGGCGTATATGCCATCGCCACTATAAGCATTTACTTTAGTATCAAGGAAAACAATATCGCCTTTTCTTATGGTCGGTTCCATTGAATCTGTTGGCACGTTTACAAGGCAAATACCGTCTGATGACTTTTTACCAACTAATTGAGCCATTCCCTCATCTGTTAAGTATAGGCTCGAGATAATTTCTGGATAGTCAGAATTCTCAAAGCCTGTTAATCCTGCTGCTGCTCTCACATCATAGTAATCAATGCGATGTTTATGTAATAAATCACGCTCATTACTAAATAGATCCGATGTTAAACCATTATTTTGATTAACACTTGCTTGGCTTTTATCGCCTCCAAGTATCCATTCTATTGAATATCCATATTTCTGATAAATCGCTTTCGCTGAATCTATACTGATTTTTCCTTTCTTATACCAGTTATTTACCGCTTGAGCGCTCACACCTGCCACTTCTCCTAACTTAGCCTTGTTAATTTTTTGCTCGGTGATGATTTGATCCAATCGCTCTCTAATGATTTCTAAGTTGCTCATACAAAGCCTCCTGATTAGTTGCTCATATAATAAACTTAAAATTTAAAAAATAAATAAAGCAAATGTTTACATTTGTCAATCTTTGATTTATAATTGGTTTAAATTTAGATAAACAAGGGGTTTACCAATGACAAAAACTGAAACGCCAATCCAAAAGGCGATTAAAGCTGCCGGAGGTCAATCAAAATTGGCAAAGGCGGTAGGGCAGACAGCTCAATTCATTTACCGAATCAAAAATTCAAATGGATCACTTCCAACAAGAAAAGTATCTGCTGATGAATGGGCTAGAGCGACAAATTTAAGTAAGAAAGAATTATTTCCTGAATTTCAGGATTAATAGGCAATAAAAAACCTCTGCGGTAACAGAGGTTAGTAATCAATCAATACGTATAGGAGTATTAAAAGATGACTAAATTATCACCTAAATTGAACGAAAACGCAAACGAAAGTTCAAGCAAAACTCAAAAAGCGTTAATCCTTAAAGCCTTACAACAAGGCGACCGCTTAACTCACCTAGATGCGGAAAAACGTTTTAATTGCTTACGTCTTGGCGCACGAATTTATGACTTAAAGCAACAAGGTCACAAAATCGAAAGACGAATGATTGTAGTACCTAGTGGTAAATGTGTTGCTGAATACAGATTGGTGGCTTGATATGGAAAGATTATTCTCACCAGAATTTGTAGCTAGATTAGACGATAGAGAAAAAATCCTAGCATACGAGGCAGTTAAAAGAGAGCTAAGAGAGCGAAACGCAAGCCAAGAAGAATACGACAGAGTAACAGATCAAGCGATTGAGGAGTTGGAAATATGAGTAAATTATTAATCAATGAACAACCATTACAGGTTCTTCCATCTCTAGCTAATATCATTGGTCTTAATGAGGCAATAGTTCTTCAGCAGTTGCATTTCTTCCTAAGAATTAGCAGAAACAAAGTTGGTGGACGTTCTTGGGTGTACAACACAATTAATGACTGGCAGTCGGAGTTTTCTTTTTGGTCAGTTAAAACTGTACAAAGAACGATTGAAAACCTAGAAAAAAGTGGCTTGGTAGTATCAACAGACAAGTTCAATAAAATGAAAATGGATAAAACAAAATGGTACACAATCGACTATCAAAAGCTAAGTGAAATTTTACCTGAAAACGAAAAAACACCATTTGGACAAAATGACCAAATGGAAACACCTAAAAAGGAAAATGCATTTGGACAAAATGACCAAATGACATTTGGACAAAATGACCAAAGCAATAACCAAAGAAATAAGAATATAAATATAACCCCTATATCCCCTAACGGGGAATCTGCTAACGCAGAACATACGGAAGTCGGGGGTGCGGACAAGCCGCACACTGACAAAAAACAAAATTCAATCAAGATTAATTATTCAGCAGTAGCAGAAACATACAACGACTTGGTGAAAGAATTAAATTCAAATCTACCACTAATCGCAAATCCATCACAGTTAAGTGATAAACGCAATAAAGCGATTAAGAAACTAGCTCAAGTGTTTATTAAACGATTTGAAATTGATACCGATGTAGAGTCCGCGCTTGGTGAGTATTTCAAAGACTTCTTAAAGTCCGCCCCGAATTTCTACTTCGGCGAAAACAATCGAGGCTGGAAAGCAGATTTTGAATATATCTTGAGAGAGTCAACACTGGATAAAGTTTTAGAGGGTAATTGGTAATGGTAACGCAAGATAATAACTACAACCTAGAATACGGACTAATCAGCTCAATGCTAGCGACAGGATTAACCGCTCAAGCTCGTGAAGTGATTAGTTGGTTAGAACCCGAAATGTTCGCAACCTACAATCTAGGTACTTTATACGCAAATATTCGCAAACAAGCACGCAACCACGATTTAATCGACTTCCTGTTACTTTCTCAAGACTATGGCGAAAACCTAGCAACGTTAGCAGAGATGGCAAATAAAGCGACTTATGGCGGAAACCTTTTAGGTTATGCTAAAAAAATCCATTCTTCTTGGGTAAACCGTTCAGCTCAACAAACAATGCTTAAACTTGCTGGCGAAATGTCACAAGCTCGCAATGAAAGCCAAGTGAATGAATTAACTCAAAAGGCGTTAAATCAAATTCAAAAGCTCCTTGTCAGCAAAACAGAAATTAAACCTGTGGCAATGGGCGAATTGATGGATTCTTACATTGACGTATTAGAAAAACGCTCACAAAGCGATTTTAAAGAGCGTTTACTTTACACAGGCATTGAGGCAGTGGATAACATTCTAGGCGGAATCAATTCTACTGACATCGTAGTTGTTGCAGGTCGTCCAGGTACAGGCAAAACAGAATTCAGCCTAACACTCACACGAAACATCGCCAAGAACAACGGTTCGGTATTATTTTTCAGCCTTGAAATGGGAAATTTCCAGTTAATCGACCGCTTGTTAAGTGCGACTGGTGGTGTTGGTGTTAAAAAACTCCGCAATCCACAAGAATTAGATGATTTAGATTACAACCGCTTAACCAACGCAATCACTGATATTCGTGAGCAGAAAGTCTATTTTGTTGACCGTGGCGGTTTATCATCAGATGAAATCTGTGCGATTACAGAAAGACACTTGAGCGAAGTAGGCAGTCTATCCGCAATCGTGATTGATTATTTAGGCTTAATGGACCACAAACAAGCAAATAACATCAACTTAACGCAAGCTATCGCAAACTCAATGAGCAAGCTCAAAACGTTTAGCAAGAATTTCAATATCCCGATTATTTTACTTTGTCAGCTTAATCGTGAAGTAGATAGTCGAGCAGTTAAACGTCCAGCAAACTCAGATTTAAGAGATTCAGGCTCGATTGAACAAGATGCTAGCCAAATCATTATGCTTTACCGTGAGGGTGCTTACAAAGCAAATACAGATAATCCGTATTCAGAGGCCATCATCACTAAAAACCGCTTCGGTGAATTAGGCACTGCCTATATGAGATTTGATAAAGGACACTTTGTTGATTGCGACCAAGCAAAAGCCTATCAAGACTTAAACGAAAAACCGCAGCAACAAGCACAAAAAAACTATGCGAAAAGCTATGGCAAAGGGGCGATTCAATGAGTTTTGAAGAGCATAACAACCGCAAGAAAGCGAATAAGTTTGCTGAGTACATCACGGGGGAATCTCTGCGCCGATATTTAGCTGGGAAAGTGGAAAAATACTTAGGTCAAAATCCAAGTGTTTTTGATGGCGCCGCTGGTAGTGGGCAGCTTGAGCAATTTATTCAACCAAGTAAGTTTATTGCAGTAGAAATTCAAGCGGAATCATGTGCGGCATTAGCTAATAATTATCCAGATGCTGAAATTCATAATACGAGTTTTTTCTTGTATCAAAGTGAGCCAAAAAGTGATTGTGTTGTAATGAATCCGCCATTCTCACTTAAATTTAAAGATCTTACTGAAGAAGAAAAGTCCGCCATTCAAGCTGATTTCCCGTGGAAAAAATCAGGTGTACTTGATGATGTTTTTATGCTTAAAGGATTAGCTAATGCTCATCGTTTTGGGTTTTTCATTATGTTTCCAGGTATTGCCTATCGAAACACCGAAAAAACACTCCGTGAAGTTATTGGAAATCAATTGGTTGAGTTAAATTTGATTCAAAACGCCTTTGAGGATACGCCAATTTCAGTGCTTTTCTTGGTAGTTGATAAAACTAAGTCGAATAACAAGACATACCGCGAATTGTATGACTGCACCACGAACAAAATAATTAACGCTGATGAATGGTTAATTAATTCTGATAAATGGGACACGGTTTCACCTCCAGAGCCACCAAAAGAAAAGCTAGATCCAATGAAATTAGAGTTGATGTCGCAAGCTAAATTAAAAGAGCAAGTGAGAACTCAAATTCAGTTTAGCCGTTTGGTATTTGATTTAGAACGTTGGCCTAGAAAAGATTTTGAGAAATTTTGCGATGAGCTTTGCGATGTTATCCAACACGAGAAAAAAGAACCAGGATTGCCACCGTTGGGGATGATGTTATGAACCAATACAAACCTTTCTTTTTACGCGATCAACGTATTAAAAATAATTGCATTGAATTCATCAAAGAGCTGCCAACGGACGACAAAAATCCGTTGGTGGTAAAAATCCAACCGATGACACGCTCACTAGAACAGAATTCAAAACTTCACGCACTACTAAGCGATATATCAAAACAGTGCGAATTTAACGGTAAAAAGCGAAACATCGACACTTGGAAGATGATTTTTGTCTCGGCTCATAAAATCGCAACAGGCGGTCAGGCTGAAATGGTAATCGGAATTGAGGGCGAAGTAATTAATCTACGAGAAAGCACCGCTCAAATGAGCGTAAAACGATTAGCAAGCCTAATAGAGTATGTTCAAGCGTGGGCAGCAGAGAACGATGTAATTCTTAGTGATAGCTGGAGGCACTAGATGAGAGAAGAAATAGCCTTATCAGTAGTTCTTTTCGTGGTTGTATTTGTGATTGTTTTGTTTGTTAGCGTGGTGGTCGATGAATAATAGAGAACTTTGGATTTTAATTGCCGCATACACTTTCCTAGTGATTGGTGTGATTTTGATAACAGGCAAATGGTGGTAGATATGAATAAAAAACCTAAGGAAACCAAATGCAAAGTATGCGGCAACTACTTTGTGAAAACAATAAGCTCAACACAGAAAGTTTGCTCGCCTAAATGTGCGATAGTTTTATCAAAAGAGCAGGCAAGGAAGAAACGAGAGAAGCAAGAAAAGACTCAATTAAAAGAGCGGAAGAAAAAACTACTAGAAAACGATAGATGTCATTGGCTGAAAGCACTTCAAAAAGAAGTTAATAAATTTATCCGATTAAGAGACAAAGGTCGGCCTTGTATCGCTTGCGGTGCAGTATGGAAACCTAGCTTTCAAGCCTCACACTTTATTCCACAAGGCAGAAGTTCATTCCTAAGATTTGACGAGAGAAACATTCATTCTGGCTGTATTAGATGCAATCTCTTTGTAGGTGGTGGAAATATTCACGGATATAGACCAAGACTTGTCGAGAAGATTGGCGAGCAGGAAGTTCAGTGGTTAGAAGAAAACCAACACAGAATTAAGAAATGGGAAATATCCGAGCTTAAAGAATTAATCAAGGTTTACAGAGCGAAAATCAAAGAGTTAGACGGGAGCCAAGAATGAGTTATAGCGTTGAGCGAATTTTAGAAAAATGGGGTAACTGTTGGGGGCGTGACAGAATTGGCACAGAATATCCAAGCACAACAATTTCAATCCCTGTGCTGCCGACAGCAAGAAAAGCTTATATCAAGTTCTTAACCGATGATGAGTGTTTAAAAATAGAAAAGCAAATAATGAACCTACACGATGACGATTTATTGCAGTATCAAATTTTAATGGCTCTATACATTCAACAGGCAAGCGAGAGAGAGATTTGTAACGCCCTTAATATCTCACCAGCCAAGATGTATCGGGAGCGTGCGCAAGGCATTAGATTTTTAAAAGGTGCTTTTGTGGCTGCTAAAATCAAATTTATGTTTTTAGGATAAAAAAATCTATATAGATTTTTTATTTGAGAATTTTATATGGCATCCTGAATTTGAGATGTAGATCACAAAGTTGAAATAAATTTGGCTGAAAACTTACATAAACATTTCGGGTTCCGTAGAATAGGCATTATCTTGTTAATCTTCCATTATAATAGAATCCACATGATTATTTACCCTAAATATCCGAATGATATTTATGAGTTGGAAAAGATCCAAAATCTTTTAGATAAAATTCCACTTTATGAGAATAAACTTCAATATTTAATCCATCTTATTGATCAGTTAATATCAAAAGTTGATAGAGACATGATTAACCCTTATCTATACCCAAAAGATATTGGTGATATAATAACAAAATCATTCTTTGTTGATATAGAAAATAAACCTCATTATAAGTCTGCTATTGATGTTTTCATTGACATAAGAAAATATGGAGTAGTGAAAAATAGGAATATTTCTTGTGAGATATGTGGAGAAAACAGAACTATTGATAAATGCCACATAGTACCAAGACGGCTAAAAGGGGCGGATCATGACAAGAATTATTTATACCTTTGCCCAACTCACCATAGGTTATTTGATAGATTTATGTTATCAAAAGATGAATGGTGTAGAATTGATTGGTCTGATAAGTTCGAAATTTCACAGAAATATGCCCTTCTTACAATATACGAACTTCATTGTAGATCCTGGAATAACTGTAGTGGATATACTAGACTTGAAGTCCCTGAAGATATCACTGAGGAATTTACTTTGTATCTTCTTGATATTGTATCTGAGTGTTTGCCGTTGGGAGTTGGCGTGTATGAAAAAAATTTTTTTTCATTACTAGAAGATGACTCCATCCCATTAATGAAGATTTTTATTAAGGTTTTAATAAAAAATAAAGTAATTTTTAAATTTAAAAATGGGAAGAAAAATATTCTTCTTCTACAAGAAGATCCTAAATTATTATTCCAACGCAACCCTAATTTTTTTATATATAAAAGTACACAAAAAGATTGACAAATTATCACTTGGAAAGTAACACCCTATACAAGCAGATAAAACAACGTTGCGAGATGTAGAAAACATCATTTAAAAAGACCGCACTTTGGAAACATGGTACGTTTTTTTAAAAAAGATAAAAAAACACTTGATTACTTGCAAGTAAAATTGTAGTATATAGTATAAGTTGCGGTTTTAGCGCATAGCGAACGCAATAAGTAAATTTTATAGCCTCGATTGCGAAAGCGGTCGGGGTTTTTTATTATCCAAACACCAAGCTCACACAATAAACGTGAGCTTTTTTATTGCCCCGCAACAAACAGCGAGGTGGAGTATGAGAATGTTAAAAGATGCAGGGAATCAAAGTATTTTTTGGTCTGGCTTTGGCGCATTCTGGGCGATGTATTCATTCCAAGAATGGCTGGCTATTTTTGGTTTGATTATTGGTTTAATCAGTGGTCTCGTTAATATGTACGCCAAATGCCAAGAGGGCAAAGCAAGAGAAAACGAAGAGCGCAGAGCAGAAGAAATGCACAAGGCAAGGATGAAACGATTAGAGCGGGGGGCTTGATGATGGTGTTGGGGAAGGCTAGAAAGGCACTAGGCGCTTGCTCTGTTGTTGCAGTTATTGGGATTATGTACTCTCAATTTGGCGGCGAATTAAGATTAAGCCCAGCTGGAGCAGAAATAATCGGTAACGCAGAGGGTTGTATGGCAACTCCATACAAATGCCCCGCTGATGTATTGACTATTGGTATTGGCTCAACAGAATACTCTGGACAAAAGATAGAGCCTGGCAAGAAATACACAAATGAAGAAATCGCCTACCGATGGAAAAACGACATCAAGCTTGCTGAATCGTGTGTTGATAGATACGCCAATGGCAGAGCATTACCTCAATCTGTGTTTGATGCTATGGTATCTGTTACGTTTAATAACGGATGCGGTAATCTTAAAAATTCGACAATGTTTCGATTAGTGCGAAACGGTAAGTATGTTGATGGGTGCAATCAACTTACACGCTGGGTCTATGCTGGTGGGCGAAAACTACAAGGCTTGATTAAGCGTAGAGAAAAGGAAAGAGCGTTATGTTTAGCAGATTTAAAATCTACTCAATCGTAATCATCGCATTAACCATTTTGGGCTTGTGCGGTTGGATTTGGCACCAATCAAATAATATAGATAAGTTAAGAGCCGAAAACCAAGTGCAAGCCCAAACTATTAAAAGCCAAGAGCAAGTTAATCAATCGCTAAAAGATACGATTGAGACAGAGCGCCAAGCGGTGGAACAGCAGAGAGTAATTAATGATGAAATCAAACAAGCAACACAAGACAAAGTACAGGTTGTCAGAAAGATTATTAAATCACAGCCTTGTTATAACACTCGCATCTATGACGATGCTATTGAGCGGTTGCACTAATAAGGTTGCTACAAAGACGGAATACATTTATCCACCTCAGGCATTTCTAACGCCTTGTGTTAAAACACCATTCACTGGCAATACATACGGTGAGGCGGTAGAGCATTTAATCATAGTACAGGGCGAACGTGATATGTGCGCTAGTCAAATCACAAACATTAACAAGTGGATTGAATCCACAAAGGATAAGAAATGAAAATCGGTGATATTGTAAAACTCCGTAACGGAACATTATGTGATGTAGTTTATGAAACACAATTCGGTAAATGGTTATTAGTTGAAAAGACCGAAACGGAAGAACCGCCATTTAGTCACTGGCATAATGCCAACGGTACATTCTATGCAGACGATGAAAGTCAGTTAGATGTAGTAGAAGTGATTAACCTAAACTAAAAAAATACAAAGGATTTCCCTATGCCAGACGTGAAAGAGAAATCCACGTCTAAAGGCGTGGTGAAATTAACTCCTAAGCAAGAAAAGTTTTGTCAGCTTTATATTGAACTTGGCAATGCAAGTGAAGCATATAGACAGAGCTATGATTGCTCAAAAATGCAAACAAGCACCATTAATACAAAAGCAAAAGAATTGTTAAAGAACGGTCCAATCACGGTCCGTATTGAAGAACTGCAACAAGAACACAGGCAGCGCCATAATATTACAGTGGATAAGATTATCGCAGACCTGCAAGAGGTTCGTGATATTTGCATGGGGCGTAAATCTGTCGTAACGACAGAGGTTATTAAAAATGCTCAAGAGGGTAATGTTAAAGCAGTTGATAATCCTGTCTTTATGTTTGAGCCAACAAGTGCAAATAAAGCTTTAGAGTTGCTAGGTAAGCACCTAGGTATGTTTAAAGATAAAGTTGAATTGACTGGTGAGCTTAATGTGGAACAAAAAACCGAATTGAATTTATCTGGGTTGAGTATAAATGAACTTGAGCAGCTTGAAAAATTACTCGAAAAAGGAAATTCTGAACAAGATCCAAATTGAAAAAGCCAGGAAGTCGCTAATTCATTTCACAACAAGAACAAAGCAAGATTTTGTCACCGGCTGGTTTAACATTCTTATTGCCAAAGAATTACAGCAATTTTACCAAGATGTAATAGATGGGAAACAGCCAAGATTGATGATATTCGCACCACCAAGAAGCGGCAAAAGCGAGTTGTTTAGTCGAAGATTTCCCGCTTGGGCATTCGGACAAAATCCAAATCTTCAAATAATCGCCTGCTCATACTCTGCTGACCTCGCTAGTAGGATGAATAGAGATGTTCAAAAAATTATGAGCGATGACGAGTATCTTGAGATTTTTAAAGAGTCATCCTTAAGCAAAAAAAGAACATCTACGCTATCAAGCCAGCCATTGATGAATAGTGAGATATTTGAGATAGCTGGACATCATGGTACTTATCGCTCCGCAGGCGTTGGCGGTGGTATCACTGGTATGGGGGCTGATATTGCTATAATTGACGACCCTGTTAAAGATGCAAAGGAAGCTAATTCAAAGACTGTCAGGGATAGTATTTGGGATTGGTACACAACAACGCTTTACACGCGACTATCTCCAAGCAGTGGAATTCTATTAGGAATGACGAGATGGCATGAAGATGATTTAGCTGGAAGATTAATCGAAAGAGCGAAATCCGATGGTGATAACTGGCGAATTGTTAAATTCCCAGCTATCGCAGAAGAGGATGAGGAATTTCGTAGAGAAGGTGAGCCATTACACCCAGAGCGTTACGATTTAAATCGTTTACACAATATAAAAAAAGCGGTTGGTTCTCAAGCATGGAATGCTTTATATCAACAAAGACCATCAAATAAAGGCGGCGGTATAATTAAAGGTTCTTGGTTTGGTCGATATAAAGTGCCGCCAATCATTAAGCTAAAAGCGATCTACGCAGATACAGCTCAAAAAACAAAGCAGCATAATGACTATTCTGTATTCATTGTTGCTGGTAAAGGAGTAGATGGCAAAGTTTATATATTAGACCTTGTTAGAGGTAAATGGGAAGCTCCAGAGCTTGAACAAGCTTTAAAAGACCTTTGGGTGAAGCATAAAGCCAAACGTGACACTGGCGTTCTAACAAAAGCAAACATTGAAGATAAAGCAAGCGGAACAGGGTTAATTCAAACAATTAAACGAAATAATCAAATTCCAATTCATCCGATTCAAGTTGATGCTGATAAATATACTAGAGTATTAAGCGTTCAGGGGTATATCGAAAGCGGATACGTAATGCTTCCAGAGAACGCCCATTGGGTTTCTGACTTTATTGGCGAGTGCGAGGCATTCACTGCAACAGATAGCCACGCACATGACGACCAAGTAGATGCTTTGGTTATGGCAATTACAGATATACTTGGTAAGCCTAAATCATTATTGGATTTATAGATATGAAATTTTTTGACGGAATAGCATCGTTAGCGTTAAAGCTCGGATTAAAGCAGGAGCAGACTAATTATGTTGCTAGTTCAATGCTAACTGAGAAGCGTGACGAATTGGAAGCCTTATGGCGTGAGAATTGGATTGCAAATAAAATCTGTATCAAGCGCCCAGAAGATATGACAAGGGCGTGGCGTGATGTATTCTCTAACGACCTTGATTCGGAGCGGTTAGATGCTTTCACTAAATACGAGCGAAGAATTAAACTTCGTGAAACGCTAACTAAGGCGTTACAGTGGTCAAGCCTTTATGGTTCTGTTGGTTTATTGATTGTCACCGATGCAACAAACTTAAACACGCCATTAAGACCGACTGAAAAGCTGAATCGATTAATTATATTGCCTAAGTGGAAAATTAGCGTAACAGGCGAAAGAGAGACGGATTTAACCGATTCTAATTTTGGTAAATACAAAGCCTATTCAATCATTGGTGATAACGAGCCTTTAACCGTTCATCATTCAAGATTACTGATTATGAACGCTAATGATGCTCCTTTATCTGATAATAGCATTTGGGGCATCTCTGACTTAGAGAAGATTATCGATGCCTTAAAACGCTTTGATATTGCTTCTGCTAACGTTGGCGACCTTATTTTTGAAAGCAAGATTGATATATTCAAGATTGATGGGTTATCCGACAAGATTGCAAGCGGCTTTGAAAATGAAGTGGCAAATGTAATCGGTGCTGTACAAGCAATAAAATCATCGACTAACAGCTTATTGCTAGATAAAGATAACGAATACGACCGCAAAGAACTGTCGTTTGGTGGATTAAAAGACCTTATTACAGAATTCCGTAATTCGGTAGCTGGTGCAGCAGACATGCCAGTTACTATCTTGTTTGGTCAGTCGGTTTCTGGTTTGGCTAGCGGTGATGAGGACATTCAAAACTATCACGAGTCAATCCATAGATTGCAAGAGGCGAGATTAAGACCTGTTTTAGAGGTAATTGATACTCTAATTTGTAATGAGTTGTTTGATGGCGTTCCTGATGATTGGTGGTTTGAATTCTTACCTTTAACCGTTGTTAAACAAGAGCAGCAAATCAACATGCTGAACACATTCGCAACTGCAACCAATACGCTAATTCAAAACGGTATCGTAACAGAACAGCAAGTGGCTAATGAACTACGAGAAAGCGGACTGTTTGCCAATATCTCGGCTGATGACATTGAGGATATGAATAATGCTGATGAACTTGCCAGAGATTTTGAAGAACCAAAAGACGAAAGCGAAGAAGTTCAAAACGCTGAAAGTGAGCAAGAGAACGGAGCTATGGTATAGAACCGAACTCAAGCGACAAGTCAAAGAAATGACTGATGCAGTTGAAAGAGCCTTAGAGAAACCTAATGGCTCTTTTTTTATGGATGATTCAAATGGTTTTCTTGCTGTTGGTGTTAAAACTCTGCTTAAAGTATTGGAGCGGTTTGAAAAGAAAGACAATACAGCAGATGATGAAAAAATCGCACAGGGCTTTGTCAATCGAGGTAATATCCAAAACCAACAGGAAGTATCAAAGAACTTAAATAATCAAACTGGGATTGATTTAAGTGCGTATTTAGGCAATAGTCCACGCATAGCTGAAAAAGTTAATGCGATGACAACTGCTAATGTTCAACTAATCAAATCTATTCGCTCCCAATACCTTGATAAAGTGCAAAATGCAGTCACGCAAGCGGTAGTGAATGGAACACTAAATAAAGACTTAGTGCAACAGATTAAAGACATCGGCAAAACGACTGAGAAAAGAGCGATATTTATTGCTCGTGACCAATCTTCAAAGCTCAACGCTGCACTAACGCAAGCAAGACATGAAGATGTAGGGATTACAAAATACACTTGGAGTACATCGGGCGATGAGCGAGTGCGTGAAAGCCACGCAGAAAAAGACGGTCAAGTCTTTGAATATGCCAATCCGCCAGCAGATACAGGACACCCTGGGCATGATTTTAATTGTCGATGTGTGGCGATTCCTTATCTTGGTGATGCGGTTAAAGCTTCAAGTAACTCGCAAGAAGCGCCATCAGAACCAATTAAAGAGGATTTGTCGCTTTCGGTTGATAAGATTGTTGAAAAATCGCAGAAAATAGAACCGACAATTACGGCAGATATTAACAATATCGCAACAAAGGCAGGTGGTAAACTTGTTGGTTTAGAAAATCGTCTAAAAAGTCCGTATTCAATAAAGAGAAAAATTGAGGCTGATGTTGCAGATGGATTTTCCAAGTCGCTGTCACTGAATAAAATCCGTGATGCTATTCGGTACACAACAGTTTTCAAAGAAAATGATTTTGTTACTCGCTATAAGGCAATGCAGTACTTGTTGGCGATTGAGGGGTATAAAACTATCGTAGTCAAAAACACTTGGAAGAACGATAGTGCATATAAAGGCGTTAATACATTTATCCAAAATGAAGATGGCGATGTTTTTGAAATGCAATACCATACGCAGCAAAGTTTTGATGTGAAAAATGGGTTATTGCATAAACTCTATGAAAAATTCAGAGATCCAAAAACACCAATTCATGAAAAAGAGAAGTTATTACTTGAAATGCGTAAACTAAGTAGTAAAATCAAAGTACCGGAAGGTGTTGAGCTTATTGAGGATAAAAAATGAGTTTTCAATATTACTTAGCAAATGTAGGCGAAAACCAGAAAAAACTAATCAGAGGAAATCCTTCTGATTTATTGTCATTTTCGGTGTTCAATCCAAAAAAATTAGAGTGGGATGTCTCGCGCGGTATTTCATGGGCCGAACGCCTACTTGAAAGTGGTTTCAGTGATTTCAGTGTTATCTCTGAAAGTGATGCAATCAGATTTATGAGAAACCAATAATGACTTTATCAACAAGGGCAGAATTATTTGCAAGGTCAATACACGCTAATCAAGTTGATAAAGCAGGTAAGCCGTATATTAGGCACTTGCAGTCAGTTGTTAATAATCTTGTTGAGCCAACGGAAGATATGGTGGCGGTAGCGTGGTTGCATGATAGCGTGGAAGATACAGAAACCACTTTTGATGATTTAACTTATTACTTTGGAAGTTCAGTGGCGCAAGCGGTAGATGCGATAACTAAACGCAATGGCGAGCCGTATGCCGACTATCTAAATAGAGTAAAAGCTAATCCTATCGCACGGTTAGTTAAGATTGCTGATTTATCTCATAATATGGATCTATCTCGACTATTAAAGATTACCGAAAAAGATTTAGAGAGAAAAGCCAAGTATATTAAAGCAAAAGAATTTTTAGAAAATTAGAAAACAAATTAATCAAGCAACCCGATCAGAAATGATCGGGTTTTTTATTGGGGTAAATAAATGAAGTTTACAGACAACACAACTCAAGCAAAAACACAGCGGATTATCACGAAAGACGGCTTTTTAGTGGTGCCTGCGACAATTTCAAAAGTTGGTGTTTTTGACTATCTAGCCTCTGAATTAGGTTTAAAAGAGGACGGAATTAAAAAGGTCGCACGGACAGAAAAATCACTATTTTCTGATGAGACCATTGAGAGCTTTGAGAATGCAACGCTCACAATCGGACACCCAGAGCAAGGCGTAAACGCTAAGAACTGGAAAGAGTTATCCGTTGGGGTTGTGCGTAACGTTAAGCGAGTAGGTGATGAACTAACTGCTGAGGCTTGGATTTATGACGAGCAGGCCATTAAAACCGTACAAGAACACGGTGTAGAACAGCTATCTTGTGGCTACGACTGCAATATTGTTCAGTCAAGCGTTAAAGATGCAGATTTTGAGATGTCTCCGATGATCGGAAACCACGTAGCGATTGTGGCAAAGGGTCGCTGCGGTGGAACTGTAAAACTTGCCGATGAGGAAAGAACCGTTATGGGAAAAACCGCTAAATTCCTCGATGCGTTTTTAGGTGCATTCGGCATCAAATTGTCCGATGAGCAGAAAAAACAAATCGAAGAAGATGAAGAAACTGGCAAAGAGGGTGAAAAAGCTCCAAAAGCTGAAAAACCAACTGAGCCAAAAGAAAAACAATCTGAACCCGAAGATAAAAAGGAAGAAGAAGTGAACAAAGAAGAGTTTGAAAAACAACTTAAAGCCAAAGATGCAGAAATTCAAGCATTAAAAGATGCACAAGCAAAACGAGATGCAGAATTAGCACAAGCGGCAATGTTAGCTGATGCACAATCTGTATTTAAAGATGTGAAATTCGCAGATAAAGCAAGCGTTCGTGAAATTCAAGAGAGCGTTATTGTTGCTCAAGGTATTTTTGATAAAGATGCAGTGGCTAAATTATCTGATGCTGAAATCTCTGGAGCGTATCAAGTCGCTAAAGCGGTAACAGCTAAATTAGCTGATGAACGCAAATCTTTAGGCAATATCTTATTAGGTGATGCGAAAACTGAAACCTCACCTAAATTAGACTTCAACAAAACTTACAATCAATAGGGGTAATAAATAATGGGTTACGCTTACGAACAAGCTCCGGCAAAAGCTGGTGAATTAGGCAAAGGCAACTTTGCGAGTGCGAAAACAAGTGCGGAAAAAGTAACTGGCAAAGTAAAAGCTGGTGATTTTGTAGCATTAAATCCTGATGGTGGTGTAAAAGCGTTAGCGGCTAAAACCGATGTATTAGCTGGCGTAGTATTTGCAAGCACTATCCGTGATGAATGGAATGATGGCGAGCTTTGCGATGTGATGCACATTGCAGCAGGTGATGCGGTATGGGTAAACGTTGCAACTAGTAAAGCTGTTACACGTGGTAAAAAAGTCTATGTATTAACAGCAGGTGGTGACGGTAAAACTGGTGCGATTCAAGGCGAAACAGACGCTAGTGCAATCGAAACTCCATACACCGTGATTGATGTTAAAGGTCAATTAGCGTTAATTTCTAAATTATAAGGGGCTAAATAGATGTCTTTATTAACTTACGTACAAAACGGTTTAACTGCTGTTAGCAAAGAAATCGCAGAAACCAAATATCCTGAAATTGTGTTTCCACAATTCGTATATGTTGACCAACAAACAGCGGTCGGCATCACTGAAAAATTACACTACGGTGCAGATGAACACGGTTCTTTAGATGATGGCTTAATCACTACAGGCACAAGCACTTTAGACCAAGTGGAAGTTGGCTTCACGCCAAAACGTTCTTACATTGTGCCATGGGCTAAATCTGTTACATGGACCAAACCAGAGCTTGAACAAGGCAAATTATTAGGCTTAAACCTTGATACAGCGAAAATCATGGCGTTAAACAAAAACGCTCAACAAACTTTACAAAAAGTTGCGTTCTTGGGCCATGCTAAAGATGGTCGTCTAACTGGTTTATTAAACTCTAAAGATGTATCTGTTCACACTTTAAAAGGTGCTGCAAAAAATACTAAAGTTCAAGAAATGGACTTCGATAAAGCGGTTGCATTCTTCAAAGAAATGTTCTTGGCTGGCCTAGAGCGTACAAAACGCATTGAAGCACCAAATACTTTCGCTATTGATGCGTTAGATTTAGCTCACCTTGCTTTAACTCAACGAGCTAACACTGACACTACTGCGTTAGAGTTCTTAACTAAGAGCTTATCTGCTGCGGCTGGTCGTGAAGTTGCAATCAAAGCGTTACCGTCTAACTTCGGTTCTCGAGTCACTGATGGCAAAAACCGTGCGATTGTTTATGTAAACAGCAAAGAACACGTGATTTTTGATGTGCCTATGACTCCAACTGTGTTAGAAGCAAAAGAAAAAGGTTTATTAGCTTACGAATCAGGCTTACGCATGGCATTCGGTGGCGTTACCTTTATCGAACCAGAATCTGCTCTTTATGTAGATTACTAGGAGGAATAAATGCCAACAATAAACGATTTTCGTGAACGTTATCCAGAATTTAAAGAGGTCGATGGTTTCCGCATTGACCTTTTTTTATTGGATGCACAGCAAGAAATCAGCCAAGCACGATGGGGGCGACTTTTCGAGCGTGGAGTGTTGGCATTGGCTGCTCATTTGCTCCGTCTTTCTCTTTGGGCAACAGAGGGTAATGGTGGAACAAATCGCAATGTAGCGAGCGAGTCGGCAGGGGAGCTTTCTGTTAGCTATGCTGTACCGACAATCACAGGCACAGATGCAGATTATCAATTAACTGCATACGGTCAAGAATACTTACGCTTGCGTAAGCTCGTTGGGATAGGTGTGATGGTGGCTTAATGACTGTTCAAGTTACAGGTAATCTTGCGAAATTCAAACAGCTTATCGAACAACTAAAAGCAAGTGGCGAAAAGGCTGTGTATGTTGGTTTTCCTGCTGAGTTTAATGAGAAAGTAGAGGGGGCGGATAATTTTAATCTAGCCTCTTTAGCGGCCGTATTGGAGTTCGGAAATGAACGGATTCCATCTCGCCCATTTCTTCGCCAAACACTAGCGGAAAATCAAGAGAAGTACATAGCGTTATTTGTAAAACTGTTTGAAAGCGGCGTTTCAATAGACCAAATCTATGAACAAATCGCTTTAATTGCTCAAGGTGATGTTCAGCAGAATATTGCTAATGGCAAATGGACCGCAAACGCACCAAGCACAATTAAACGCAAGAAATCAAGCAAGCCGCTTATTGACACAGGTAAATTGCGGCAATCTGTAAAAGGTATCGTCAAATGAGCTTAATTAATCAATTTCCTCGCTTTTTAAATAGAAGATTTGGTCAGAAAGTAGTTGTAAAACATCTACAAGGCGAGCATTCAGCTATTGACTATAAAGCAGGATATGTTGAAGAAAAAATCACTGCAATAGTGATGCCAGCATCGCCTAACGATGTTCAATTCTTGCCAGAGGGTGAGCGGTTTCTGCCAAGCATTAAAATCTACACAGTTAAGCCTTTAAAGATAGGTGATTTAGTAGATTATCTTGGTGAAACTTACAAAATCAAAACAGTGGGTAATTGGAAAGACTATGGATACTACAACAATATCGGCATTCGACATAGCCAAACTGCGAAAGTGGATTCAAGAGGCTTTGAAGTTACCTAAAGAGGCTGTAATCGGTGGCTGGTTGCCAGAAAATCCCCTGCCTGCATTTATCACTATGGATGTATTAAATACCAACGAAATAGGGCAGGCGACACGAGAATTTGACGGTAAACGAGAGCGTATTAGACAGTCAATGCAAAGCACGGTAAGCGTTTCTTGTTTCGGTAAAAATTCTCTAGCTCAAAGCTACAAATTAAAAGCTATTTTCCAAAGTTCAGCGTTTCTTTCCTTTCTTAATTCAAACCATTGGGGTGTTATCCGTTTTTCTGATGTTCGCAATCTAACCGCTACGGTTGGAGCGGATTATGAAGAGCGTGGCCAGTTTGATGTTGTATTTAGTCATCATCACATTGTAGATACTCCGTTAGATCCGATTGAGAGAGTTGAGCAACGGACGAATAACAAATCACAAGATATAGGAGCATAAGCCAAATGGCATTATCAATCTCTAATATTGTAAACGTGCAATTAAACACAGTTCCGAAGTCTGCTGCTCGCAAATCTTTCGGTACAGTTGCACTTTTCACACCAGAGGCAGGTCAAGCATTTAATGATGCAACTACACGTTATGTGTATGTTGAGAGTCAAAAAGATGTCGAAGCTCTCTTTGGTACAAACTCAGAAACAGCAAAAGCGGCTCAACCGTTCTTTGCTCAAAGCCCACGTGCTAAACAGTTAATCATTGCACGCTGGCAAAAAGAACAAGCAACCATTGAAGCAACTAAAAATGCTTTACGTGGTGCGACATTATCAGATGATTTAGAGACTTTCAAATCAATCTCGAACGGTAGTTTCTCAATCACTATCGGTTCAGCTGCTAAAGTGGTCGATGGGTTAGATTTTTCAGAAGCTGCGGACTTTAATGCAGTAGCGACTAAAATCAAAGAGAAACTAACTACTCTAAAAGTAAATGCCGAAGTTGCTTATGATGAGACTGGAAATCGTTTCATTATCTCCGCAGCAGATTCTGGCGAAAGTAATGATACCTTAATTTTCTACGCTGAAAAAGGCAACGCCACAGGTGATTATATCGGTGGAATGTTAAAACTTGAAGATGGCCAAGCGACACGAGTAATTGGTAAAAATCAGGTTCAAGTTAAAGCTGAAAAAGTAGAGCAAGCATTATTTAACGTTTCAGAAGTAGAAAATAGCTGGTATGGCTTCACTTTCGCAGCACAATTAACCGATGCACAAATTGAAGCCGCTGCAAAATACGCTCAAGCAAATGACAAGCTATTCGGTGCTAGCGTAATCAAGACTGAGCATATTGAATGGTCAGCATCTAACGTATTTAAAAAATTGCATGATGCTCAATTAGACCACACTTTAGCAATCTTCGACAAAAACGATTTATACCCAGCATCTTCTGCGTTGGCTCGTTTATTGTCTGTAAACTTTGCAGCCAACAACTCAACGCTTACACTTAAGTTTAAACAGCAACCAACAATCACAGCAGATGAAATCACTGCGACAGAATTCGCAAAAGCAAAACGCTTAGGTATCAACGTTTACACTTACTTTGATGATGCGGCAATGATTGCAGAGGGTACTGTAATTGGTGGTAAATTTGCCGATGAAATCGTTATCCTTGACTGGTTCAAAGATGCAGTACAGAAAGAAGTGTTTGCTCGTTTATACAAATCACCAACTAAAATTCCTTTAACCGACAAAGGTCAAGCGATTCTAATCTCTGCGGTTGAAAAAGTTTGTCTAGATGGTATCAATAACGGTGCATTTGCCGCTGGTAAATGGACTGGTGATAGCTTCGGTAATTTAAAAACAGATGACTACCTAGAGAAAGGTTACTACATTTGGGCAGCTCCAATGGATACACTTTCAGATAGCGACCGTGAGCAACGTAGAGCGACACCAATTCAGGTGGCTGTGAAGTTAGCTGGAGCAATCCATTCAAGCGATGTGATTGTGAATTACAACCGATAATAATAGGGCTGGATTATCCAGCCTTTTCTTTTTAAGAGGAAATATAAATGGCAGTTTTCGATCCAAAACAAGTAGTGGTACTCCTTGACGGTAAAGAAATCTCTGATTGGGCTGATGGTTCAGATGTAATTAGTGCAGCAAATCAAGTTGATGCTGGTCAGTTGGTTATCGGTGCGAACGGTACAGGCGTATTTATCGCTAATCCAGATAATTCAGGCAAACTAACGCTTAAAATCAAACAACATTCAGCTGACAACGCTTACTTATCTAAGCTATTCAATCAGCAAAAATCAAGCATTAAAACATTCTTACCTATCACTTTATCAATTCGTGACTTAATTAACGATGACGTGGTAACAGCAAGTAAAGGTTATTTTACCACTCCAGCACAATATGTTCGTGGTAACGGTCATAATGCCGAAACATGGACTATCGTTTTTGAACAAATGACAATGAACTTAGAAAAAGGCGTTGAATAATGGAACAGGTTAAGCAATTCACTATCGAAGATGTAAGTTACACAATGACACCGGCTAATGCAATGGCTGCGTGGACTGCGTTAAAAAATGCGATGAAATTACTTCAATCAGTTGATTTATCCGCTCTAGGCGATAGTAAAAAGCTAGGTGCAGGCATTTTAACGACTGTATTGGCTAATTTGGGCGAACCTAGCGTGAAAGAGCTAGAAAATATCGTATTAACCCACACAGCTTGCGAGCAAGACGGTCAAAAATACCGATTATCAGAGCGATTTGACAGTCATTTTAATAAACACCGTGGGCATTTAATCACTGTATTAAAAGAGGGTTTGACATATCAATTCGCTGATTTTTTTATCGGTGGGGGTGGATTGCTAGCCAATATTCAGGGCAAACTCAAAGCGTAGGAAGCCAATCAGAAAATAGAGTTGATTGGTTTATTTTTACGCCAATAGTAAAAAGGTTCTGTACATTGCACGAATTAAGATCTGTTTATTCAATAGCAGATCTTCTTTCTTTCCACGAGGTAATAGTGGAATTAAATCAAATGGAGCAAAGCAAAGATGCTATTAGATGAGTTACTGATAAAAGTCGGGCTTGAGACCGATAGCCAAGCGATGCAAGAGTTTGAACAATTCCTTGATACGGTTGGAAGTGGTACTGAAAGTGCGGTTGAGGGACTTGGTGAGCTATCTAAATCCATTGAAAGCACGGTTAATACTGATGCAGTTAAAGATGGTGCTGATGCGGTTGATGACCTAAAAGGCAATATTGATAATCTTTGGGCAACAAAGTTCGGTGCTGATGGCTTAGCTAAAAAATTTGAGTCACTTGGCGTCGTCATTAACAAAACTACGCTTGCAGTAGTGGCGCTTGGTGCTGCTTTCTATGGTGCAACGGTAGGTGTTAAAAACTTCGTAGATGGAAACCTTGATGCGTTAGACGAGATTAAACAGCTATCTAACGTTACAGGTGAAGCGGCAGATAAAATCTATCTGTTAGGCAAGGTCGCAGAAGTAAATGGCTCATCTGCTCAAGCGGCTCAATCATCAATCGAGGGATTATCTCGAACAATCGGTGAGGCTGCCGCTGGAATTGGTCGTGGTGCTAAGACTTTTGAGCAGTACGGATTAAGCGCTAAGAAAGCCAATGGCGAAATAAAATCATCTAGTGAGCTATTCGGTGAGATATCCGAAAAAATGCAACAGATGAGCGACCAAGAGCAAATAGCAATGCTTGCGAAGTTGGGTATTGATGGCTCAATGATTCAAACGCTCAGATTGGGTAATGATGAGTTAGCTGAACAGATTGCTCTAGCAGAAGCCTTAACGCTTGGTGTTGGCAATGCAGAAAATGCAGAGAAAGCGGCAGCATTTAAAGATGCTTTAACGCAAGTTTCTCAAGTATTTATTGCTATCGGTGAATATGTTTCTTTACGTATATCACCGTCAATACAGCGATTAGCTGAACGCTTTACAAAATGGTTTACCGAGAATAACAACTTCATCAAAGCTATTTTAAATGGACTTGGTCGAGTGTTCTCGTTCTTGTTTGAATTAGCAGGTGCGATAGATAACATCATTGAAAGCACTGTCGGCTGGAAAGCTGTAATTATTGCTCTAGGTGGCTTGTTGCTGTGGTTTAGCCGCAGAATGTTACTAGCCTTTGCGACAAATCCGATCACCTTGGCGATTGCGGCAATAGCTGGATTAATCCTAATCATTGATGACTTTATCACCTGGTTACAAGGTGGCGATGCTCAATTTGCCGACTTCTATCAGTCATGTGCTGACGGGTTGCAGTGGATTGAAGATAAATGGGGCGAGCTTGGCGATTGGATTAAAGCAAAATGGGGCGAGGCTATCGCTTGGGTAACAAGTAAATGGAATGCCTTTACTGCAACGTTCAGTATAGACAACCTTAAAAAAGTATTCGAAAGCGTTAAGCAGACCATTATTGAGAAGTTTAAGGCTGCATTTGGTTGGGCTATCGACCTATGGAATAGTATCGTAGCTAAGATTGGTGGCGAACCGATTAATATCCAAGCTAATGTATCTACTCAAGGTGTGCGACAAGCTGGATTAGGCGTGGCAGATTTAGCCTTAAATGCAGGTGTTTACACAAAAGCCTCCGAGGTTTCTGCTGGTGGTGTAGGCGGTGTTTCTAACTCTGATAATAGTGTTAAGAATAGCAACAATAAAATCACCATTACGCAGCATATTCAAGGCGTAGACAATCCTAAGGCTGTGGCCGACCAATCAGCACGAGCAATCAATAACCAACTTTCACCAGTTATAGGATAGCAAAGCATGTTTAATTTTGCTCAAGTATCAAGCAGAAGCATAGGCACGATAACGTTTGATGTGGTTACAACGGAAGATCACCAGTCAGACCTTTCAATCACAGAAAATCCAATCGAGTCAGGCGCAGCAATAGCCGACCACGCTGTAGTTCAACCAAAACAGGTTACGATTAACGGAATTATGGTTGACCACGATCACGGAACGTTCGGCATTAACTCGCCTTATATTGGGAATATTCGTGGCGTTGTTGATTTTCTAAATAACTTCCCATTCCCCATTCCTGTAATAACTCAAACATCTCAAACAATCGCAAGGGCTGGACGAGTAATCAGTCAAGCGGCTGGAGTTTACAGCCAAGTAAAAGGCGTAGTAAATCAGGTGCGAGCAATTGCACCTTTTTTGCCAGACTTCGGACTTGGTGGTTTGTTAGATAGCGGAATAGGCGACAGTCGAGTACAGAAATGCTATGCGGATTTAATCGCTTGCCAAAAATCAGGCGAAACAATCGAGATACAGACAGGAATTCATCTATACAAAGACATGATGATTCAGTCTATCTCGGTTAATCAATCACAAGATGGCAGTGCAACCTTTACGATAACCGCAAGAGAAATCTTTATCGTAACCACTCAAAGCTCGCAATCTAGCGAAAGTTCTAACGGTAAAGGTGGAAATAAAACCTCTACTATTGGGAAAACAAAAAGCGGTCGTGCTGCGGTTCAATCCGCATCGAAAACACAGCAAGGTACAACAAGACCAGCTAACGCAGAACCAAGAAAAACATCTGCTTTGAAAAATATCTTCTCATAGGTGGCACAGATGCAAAGAATACCAGTTACACAGTCGCCATACCAAGAACAGACATTTGAATTTAACGGTCGGAAAATCCGTTTAACACTCCGATTTAACAGTGTAGGCAATTTCTGGGTGATGGATGTTTACGAACCGGTCAACCAACGACAAATATATCAAGGCCAGGCGTTAGCTTGCGGAGTGCCTATTCTGTTGCGTTCTGTTCAGCCTTACTTCTTCTATATGGAAGATGAAAGCAGTGCAGATTTGGATGTTATGACAGCAGATGACTTAGGCACTAGATGCTTTCTGTATATCGGGGCTAAATAATGAAACAGTTTGGCAGACAATGGAAATTAGATATTAGCAACGAACAAGAAACGCTAAGTATCACACAATTAAGGGTTGCGTTTGAGATTGATAAAACAATCAACGAAAAGCCAAACCCTGCCAAAATCCAAGTTTGGAACTTAAACCGAGACCATATCAACCAATTATTAAGCCAAGATTACAAGAAAGCAGCCTTATCAGTAGGTTATAACGAACTAAGACAGATTTATTCAGGCGATATTACAAAAGTTAGAATTCAGCGAGACGGATTAGACTTTGTTTTAACGCTTGAATGTTCTGATGGACATGTAGCCTATACACAATCAAGAGCTAAGACAACTCTTAAAGCTGGAGCAACTGATAAGCAAATTGTCGAAGAAATACAAAAGACAATGCCGAAAGTACAGGCTGGAGCGATGGATATTCCTAATCAGCGTAAATTGCCACGGGGAAGAGTATTAAACGGAAATAGCCGAGATATTCTAACAAAAGTGGCAAGAAACAACTGGGCGGATTGGTCAATTCAAGACGGTTCTTTAGTCTTTCTACCAAAAGACAAGGTATTAAATGATGAGGCTGTTTTAATCTCACAAGATACTGGAATGATTAATGCACCAGAGCAAACCGATGACGGATTAGAAATAACCTGCCTGCTTAATCCTGCGTTACAGATTGGCGGCTTAGTGAAAGTTGAGTCAATTATTGAATACTTTAACGGTGAGTACAAGGTGATAAAACTTGCTCACTCTGGCGATGGGTTAGGTGGTGATTGGCAAAGCAAAATGACGGTTGTCGGTGGCAAATTCCAAAAGGTCGAAAGCGAGAATAAAGACTCAAAATCTGATACGAAAGGCAAGGATAAGAAAAAATGAATTATCAACAATCACTAGCCACACCAGAAACCGCAACAGACCAACAAATCCAACAAAATCAATTAAATCTACACACCGCACTACCTTCTAAGGTTGTGAGCTTTGATTCAAGCAAACAAACAGTAACGCTTGCAGTACAGGTAAAAATGCAACTGGCAGACGGTAACAGTGCGGATATTCCTCCATTGGTTGACGTGCCTGTTAGTTTTCCTAGAGGTGGTGGATTTGCTGTTACGTTCCCGTTGAAAGCAGGTGATGAGGGTATAGCGATATTCTCTGAACGCTGCATAGATGGGTGGTGGCAAAATGGCAACGCATCTACTCCGTTAGATTTTAGGTTGCATGATTTATCTGATGCGATGTTTATTCCGGGTGTTTGCTCTGTTCCAAAAGCTATCAAAGGATTTTTCAATGATGGGCTTTCAATGCAAACATTGGATGGTGGCACGTACATTCGGATAAAGAATGGCACAATCCAAATCAAAGGGAACATAGAACACCAAGGCGATGTAAACCATAAAGGGAATACCACACAAACAGGTTCTCACAGTTCCACTGGATTAATCTCAAGTGATACTGATGTTTCTGCTGGTGGTATTTCAGGAAAAACCCATAAACACGCTGGCGATAGTGGCGGTAAAACAGGAGTTCCAGAATGACGGTAAAAGTTAGACGATTGGATAAAAATCACGACTGGACTTTCGGGCAAGGTTTCGCAAATTACGCTATTGAGTCTGAGGCGATTGCTCAAAACGTTCAAACTAGACTTTGGTCATTTACGAATGACTGGTTTTTAGATTTGGAACATGGCTTACCATGGTTAGAACAAATGGGGCGAAATGTGGATTTAAGTGATTGGGAAATCAGGATTAAAAAGCACGTCCTACAAACTGACGGAGTTTCCAAGATTACCAGTTATGAGTCGAATTTAGATCCAAATACACGAAAATTAGTAATTGATATTACATACCAAGACATTTACGGAGAAGAAAACTCCGCTAGTTATCGTTCATAAGGGGCATTATGGCAACACTAACAGAAACAGGCATTCAAATTGAACGCTTAAACGACATTGTAAAGCGTTTTGAAGATGGTTTTAAGCAAATCTACGGTCAGAATATTGACATGTCGCCAAACACGCCAGACGGTCAAATGGTGGGGATTCTAGCCCAGATTAAAATGGATATTGAGGAGCTTGCCGAGAATGTTTATCGACAACTAGATCCTGACGTAGCGACTGGAGCATGGCTTGAGCAAAGAGTTGCTTATGCTGGCTTAATGCGAAGAGTGGCAAGTTACAGTTATTTACGCTCTGTAATTCTAACCGGTGAGCCTAACACTCAACTTTATGCTGGGATTGTTGTATCAGACCCAAATAAGGTTCGTTGGGTGCTAACAACAGACATTCAATTAGATAGCAATGGTTCAGGTAGAGCAGATTTTAGAAGTGAGCAATTAGGTAGCTTCAACCTTGCCAAAAACACAACCTTAACCATTGAAACGGTAACGCTTGGATTAACTAATGCGGTTACTTTTGAAAATGCAGAAGTTGGCGTAGAAGAAGAAACTGACACGCAATTAAGAGAGCGTTTTCTATTTAGCCGAACAAAGAATGCACAAAATTCAGCAGAGGCAATCACTGCAAAAATAGCAGCATTGCCAGATGTTAAACAGGTTAGAGTGCTTGAAAATAACACTGCTCAACGTGATGCGTTTGGCGTAGATCCGCATTCAATTGATGTCATCGTTTATGGTGGCAATGATGAAGAAATCGCCAACGTAATCTATCAAAATAAAGGTGCTGGCGTTGGGTTACAGGGTAACACGCTAACAAATCTTAAGAAAGACGGTGAAACTAGACCAATTAGATTTGATAAAGTCTCGTTGGTTGACATTCAAGTATCAATGCGATGCGTTCGTTATGAAGATTTTACAGAGATTGACAAAGACCAGATTAAAAAACTCTTAGCTAATCAAGTTTTCAAGATTGGTCAAACCGTTTCTTTATCTCGTCTATATTCACCAATCAACCAAGTAGGTGGTTTCTGGGTTAAAGAATTGAAAATCGCACGGAAAGGTCAGCAGTTAAAAGCCGAGAACGTAACATTGCAGCCGAGAGACTTGGCAAGAATAATGGAAAGCGACATCGCAATCGAGGTGGAATAATGGCTTATTCAGATTTGCTTATATGGCAGTATCAAGGCAAGCCTAAAGCTCTAGCCACAATCAAAATGATTGAAGATGAATTTGCTCAAAGTTTTATTGATTTATATCGAATTCAAGATGTTTTAAGTATTGAAACAGCAACGGGCGACCAATTGGATTTGGTTGGGAAGCACGTTGGTCAGTCAAGAATTGTTAATGGCTATACTTTGAGACAGTTTTTCGGATTTAAAAATGCGAAAAATGCACTCGGATTCAGTAAAGAGTTTGATGGTGGTGGGCAATGGTACAGATTAAGAGACCCGTTAGCTGATTCGGTTAGGTTATCAGATGATGATTATCGGTTCTTGATTAAATGTAGGGTTATCAAGAACTACCAACTCGGCACAGTTCCAAATATTATCGAGGCTTGCCGGTTTGTTTTCGGTGATGGTTGCAAAGTAACGGATAACTTAAACATGACCGTTTCCGTCAAAGTTCCTAAAAAGAAACTAACTCAATTCTCAACGTTTGCTGTTCGGAATTTAGACATAATTCCAAGACAAGCAGGCACTAAAATTATTTTTGAAATCAAATAGAGGATTCTATGGCGATATATAACAAACCTGACGAAAACGTATTCGCATCGAGCGCTAGACAGGGTGAGGTGAGTAACTTTCCCGATATTGGTCGAGGCTGGGGAATTTCATTCGACCAGACAGGTGGTATTCCTCCTATGGAGTGGTTTAACTTCCTTTTCAAGCGAACAGATGAGAAGTTTGGTTATCTGTTTCAACGTGGATTATCTGAATGGTCTGCAACGCAATCCTATCCAGAGGGTGCTTTAGTTCAATACAAAAACTTAACCTATAAAGCGAAAAAAGCTAACACAAGCAAGAAACCTGATGAAGCTCAATCTAGTGATTGGCAACGCTGGGGATTTACTCAATCAGAGCTTGGTGTAGCAACGCTAACAGGGAGTGGTGTCACTCAACTCTTAACCTCCATAAATAGCAATGACGAAACCAAGTCAGCTACGCCAAAATCTGTAAAGATGGCTTACGACAAAGGAGTAGAGGCTAAAACTGCGGCAGATAATGCACAACACACAGCGAATGATGGAGTATCGAGAGCTAATTCCGCTCAAGTTAGCGCAAACGCAGCTCAACGCACAGCAAATGATGGCGTATCGAGAGCAAATAACGCACAACGTTCTGCCGATAATGCCAACAACAATGCAAACGGTCGAGTATCTAAAAGTGGCGATACGATTGACGGCGATTTAAGAATTAATGGTCAAAACGGTAATTGGAGTAAGCTCCAGCTTGCATCTCAAAAAGGCGTTTGGGAATTAGAAGTTCATCCTGAATCGCACAACGCAGCAAATCGCCGATTTAATATGAAATATAACGGTGATTCAACAATTTTCCTAGCGTTCCCAACCATTGGGGATAGCGGCGAAATAGTTGCATATAGAAGTTGGGTTGAAGATAGACAAACTCCATGGGGAAAAATATCAGACAAGCCAGCGTATGCGACTAGATGGCCAAACGCAGTGGAACAAGGCTATTCACATTCTTTAGGTCGAACAGGTTGGACAAAACTCCCTAGCGGTTTGATTATTCAATGGGGGGAAGTGAACGGGATGGGTGTTCACAAGTTTCCGATTGCGTTCAATAGTATTGGTCAAGTATTTATTTGTGAACGTTCTTATAGTGACGATGGGGAAATTGTTGTTGTGCGAGATGTAAATAATACATCATTCAGAGCTTGGGCAAGAAGAGACATGGGTGCGTTTTTATTCTTTGCGATTGGGAGTTAGGAAATGGCTTATTTTTACGATGAAAAGACTGATTCATTCTACAATGACGAAGTGAACTCTGTGACGAGTGAGATGATTGCAGTGTCCGATGATGATTTTTCTCGATTTATCGAGAAAAGAAATCAGGGGTGCTTGCTTATTGTTGAAAGCGGAATAATTAAGGTAACTACGCCAAGGCCAACTCCGCAACACGATTGGAATGGTAGTGATTGGATTATTTCAAAAGAGAAGCAAGATGCTCTTTTTATTAAAGAAAAAGAAGCTCTATTAAATAGACTGGCAAATAAAGCAGATGAGATTAAAACAAGTTTGCTTGTTGGTTATCCGCAAACAGAGATTGAAAGTTTTTATCGCCAAGAGAAAGAAGCCTTGGCGTGGCAAGCTAATGATAAAGCTGACACACCGATGCTTAAACAAATCGCAAGAGTGCGTGGCGTTCCTTTTGAAGTATTGGTTGAGAAGGTTATTGAGAAAGCATCGCAATTTGCTGTGGCTATTGGCGTAATTATCGGGCAACGTCAAGCGTTTGAAGATCGTTTGCTGGCATTATCATCTCAAAAAGAATTAGATGCACTTAAAAAGGAAATTGAAGAATGGAAATTCCAAGCAAATTAAAGCTGTATGCTTATCATAATCTAATCGCTCTAGACCAATGGTTTAATGCCTTAACTGGTGGAGCAGCAGACGAAACATTATCAAGTCGCACCTATCGAGGTGCGATTTTAGTTTCTAAGCCCAAAAAACACTGGGTAATTATTCATAGAGTAATTAACTTCCTATTCTTTGATAAAAACCATTGTAAGGATTCATACGAAAGCGAGCTAAAAGGCAGACAGCACGATAAACGTTTCAGTCAAATGCATAAGGGGGTTTAAATGTCACAAACCGACATTATTCTTTATCGAGGCGATGATGAGGAGCGAAGAGTGCGGATTTATGAGAAACAACAGAATGACGAACTTAAACCATACGACCTAACCAATATCAAACGGTTGGACTTATGGGCTAAAGTCAGAAGTCATACTGTAATTTCTCTATCTAGCACAGATGAAACCATTAAAGTATTAGATGCAGAGAATGGCGTAATTTTGCTTAAGTTTCACCATGATTTAACGAAATACGCCATTTGGTCGGAAGCAAACTACGACCTACAAACAATATCCAATACGGGGGCGGTAAAAACGGTGATTAGAAACGCACTTTTTAAACTAGAGGGCGATGTCACACCGCAACCGAATGAAGATGACGTGTAAAGATGAATTAGTAGCAATTATTGAGCCGCCTCAAGATATTGAGGTGGTAATTGAAAAGGTCGAGATTATCAAATTAGATGATGGACAATGCGACCAGAAAATCCCAACCCTCGAAGAATTAAAAACTTTTTATAATATAGGAGCTTTATAGAATGACAGCCCAAGAATTTTACCAAACACTCATAGACTTTTCCGAATTCGTAGGCATGAAAGATAAGGAAATCACTAAACTTATCGGCAACCTAACAACGTTAAGTACAACAGAGAAAACAAATCTTGTTGGTGCAATCAATGAATTGTATCAATCCGTAAGAAGTCTATCAGGCAGCTCAGCAGGCATTAATGATAGCGCAACAAATGAGACCTCTACCTTATCCGCCAAGAAAATCCTTGAGCTTGTAAATCAAGCGAAAACTGATGTCAAAAATGAGTTATTAGGTGGCGAAGTAGATGCAAGCATTGATACTATTAAAGAGCTTGGTGAGATGCTGAAAGGCATTCAAACAGGCGAAGATGGCTTGAACAAACTCATTCAAAAAATCTCACAATCCAATGAAGCATTAACCACGCTTAATCAAAAATTCACCGCTCTAGATAGCGTAAATTTAAAAGAAGCTTACACACGAGGTTACAATAAATAATGACACTTCAAGCGAATATATCAGAATTCATTGAATTCATGGGAACTGAAATTAAGCGAATCGAAAAGAAAATTCTAGAGGGTGGTGCTAGTCAATCTAGCAACTCGTTAATAATCACTGGTAATGGACGACCTGATAAAATTAAAAACCCTGATACAACAGGCGGTAAAATCACAGGTAATGAGCCAAACGGAACTTTCTATAATTCTTTAGACGGTGATCGTGTTGGGGCATATTTATGGCAGAAACAAAATGGCAAATGGGTTGTTATCTCTGCTGACACTGGCGCTAGACGAATGAATACATCCGTTAATATTAAGGAGGGATATATAGCCCTGAGACGGGTGAACAATACAGTGGAATGTTCTTTTAGCAAAGGGCGTTGGGACACCGTTTCATTTTACGGAAGCAGTAATTCTAAATTCACTAGGAAAAACCA
>SKEG01000519.1_pt1 | contig 40843 bp, 34 predicted proteins | sample 4826631 | NCBI WGS metagenome assembly SKEG01 (sample SAMN11008815, study PRJNA524170) | human gut metagenome | biome: Human fecal sample; material: Feces; isolation source: fecal sample from pouch patient p26, p34, p50 | host: Homo sapiens | place: Israel: Tel-Aviv | collected 2016-11-02
CAAAATATATTTATGCAGAAAACGGTGATCAAAGAATTTTATTAAATTTAGATATTATTTCACATTTGAAAATTTTATATAATCTAGAAAAAAATAAGAAAATGATCAAACTTTATGAAAATTTTGTTTCTAATAACTTATTATTAAGAGATGAGTTTGGCAATGGTTATATAGGAGAATTTGTTTTTCAATTTAGCTATTTACATAATAATTTCTTAGAGTTACAAGGTAATGAGTATAACCAAATAGTCAATAAAAGATTCTATCAACCATTTGACGAATATGTTACTTTGCGAATTAATATTGAAAGTGAGTATGAAAATGATTTTTTAAGTTATATTATTTATGAAAATAAAGAGAAAGATATTATTCCGTTTTTGATATCTTGGAGAAGTAAATTTGAATCATGTTTTTGTGAGGAGATGTTGAAGGGACAAAAACCTGATAGTTTTAAGCCAGTACTTGAAGAGCTTATTGTTAATATAGGATATTTTGAGAGCATTGATGATTTAGCCAATGCTATCTATGCGGATTTATAAATAAATGGAGTAAAGTAATGGATATAAATCGGGTAATTTATTTTAATGAATTATCAGATCATGTTGAGCAATGTTTTAGAAGTGAAGTATCCAATGGTAATTCTCTTAAGATAAAAGGACAAGAATTTACCACAAGTATGATTGCAAGAAGAGTATATATTGATGGTAAATATATATATAACTCTTATGCGAAAGCTACAGGTAAGGCTATTGAGTTCATAAGTGGAATTCCACGAATTAAAAAGGGGCAGCTTATTGGACAATTAATTTTTGAATTAGTTCATAAATCACCTAAGCAATTGATTGTCGAAGTATCTGAGTGGTGTGAATTAGAAGAATACAAGACACTTATTGCACGCATTGAATTTAAAATTCAACCCAATATAACTATTCAGTCGATTAGTGGAGATGCATTAATTCGCATTTATGATGTTGATGTAGGCTGTTTAAGTATTAGTACAGGTCAGTCTTTGGGGGAGTTTGCTCTTTATGTTGGACTGTACTTTTTTATTGATTTAGATGGTCACTGGGATAGTCTTAATAATGAGGGCACTTTTATAGATATTACTCTTAATAGACAAACAAAAATATTATTAGATCATCAAGATATTAGTTCTCAAAAAATGTTATCTGCGCAAAAAAATACAGCTACATTACTCAATCAGCGTTTTGATAAGATAGACGAATCTTTATCATCAATTCAATATGAAATACAAGAATTACAAAGTAGATTAAAATTATATAAAGAAGACTTGTTAGAGCGGTTAAAACCAAATTTGGATGGATTTTTAGCTGAATCGTATATAAACGAATTTATGGATACTATAAGTGTTCGTATTGTAAAAAGTATATCAAAAGAGTTGTCTAATTCAGACTATTTAGAAGAAGAGACTTATTTAAAATATATATTTAAATATTCCTGGGATAAATTAAGTGAGAAGTCAAAATCTTTCTTAATTACGGCACGCGTAATGTTTAAAAATTTAAATAAAAGCAATGTTGAAGTAGATTATTCTGGAGTATGTATTCTTTTATCTAAGTCAGTAGAGGTTGAATTAAAGCGAAGACTATATAATAATTTTTAGGATTATTTACAAGAGCACTATGGAGATGATTATAATCAATGGCATACAGTTATGGTTGAAAGTGTTAATGGTGTTATAACACCTCTTAGAGAGTCACGATTTACTCTTGGCACCATTCCATATTTGTTAGGATTAATTAAGATTAAAGGATTAGATGAATACCATTTAAACCAAAACAAGACATTATTGAGTGAATTTGGTAGTAAAGAACTTACTGTTTCAACTGATGAAATTGAATCTAGTTTTAGAGATATTGCAAAGCATATAAAACATATTACTGATACATATAGGAATCCAGCTGCTCATACGAATATATTATCTAGGAGTCTGGCTCAAGAATGTTTTGATGAAATTGTAGACATACAGCGGATTCTTATTTTGATATTAAGATATTTTAAGTATTAATTTCTTAATTTATATATCATTTTGTGAGATATGAGGTGTTGGTATGGGTTATAGTATAACTAGAATTATGTCCGAGCTAGAGGAGCTTCGAGAACTGCAGCTAAAAACATTCTTACGAAATTGTCGATGTAATAAATCTGCAGAGTTTGACCATTATATGGTTGATAGGTTAATAGAATTACTAAGCTCATACTTTCAATTGTTTATTAATCGGTTTGATTTAGATATATTAAAAATGCTCCTCGAAATAGAAAATTGTATACTGGCTCCAGATTTAACAATAAAAAGAAAAAATGGAAAGCCATTAACTGTTGCTTTTGTAGATAATTTGATTGCTAAGTTAGAAGTAGCGATGATTGATGATTTGAAAGTCTGTAGTACTTTAAAGCAGTCTCGAATTTATGGACGCAAATATAATGAGTTATATAGGTATCTTACCGGCCTGAATACTAACTATAGTCCATTTGCTTTATTAAGTACGGCTTATCCTGTTTATAGTGATATTAGTGAGTTTAGAGCAGACTTCTTGACACGTATAATGTCGAATACATCTACATTTAATGTTTCTGAAATTTATGCTTTTCAAAGTGTGTTAAGGCGAAAATTATACTTAGCATTATCTACATATGAAGGAAGTCCAGAGAGTATACTAGATATTTTAAAAATATTATCAAAGTTATTAGGGTATAATTTTAATTATCCTAAATCGGTTCAATCGATGGTTGTCGAAATTCATGAACAATTTGGTGATAAATCAGACTTTGCGGTTGAATTTACAAAGGATACAGGATTGATTAAACAAGCTAATATTACCGAAGATGGAATCAAGCAGTTAATTGCTCTTTATGATTTGGAAAATATTTAAGTATTTTGTACCATTTTTATGGCTTAGATATGCTGACTAATCAACTATTTTATATCAAATTTCTTGCTGAACAATATATAATCAATATGAATCGATAGTTACATATGATAAAAGGAGCACACTTTCTTGCTGAATTAAGAAAGTGTGCTCCTTTGTATATGAGAGGCATTAGAGTTATAAGCTTATAGGACAAACGTAGCTTAATCATATCTGTCTAAGAAAATGGGGGTGAAGCATTAGTTGAGTTTAAATCAGATCCTTTTATATTCCACATGTCCTAATATGTATCGCTAGTTTCCTAATAATCCCCAAACATCGTTCTATTTCTCTATGTATGTCTTGGCTGCTGGTATAGCGGCCTTTTTTTTCTTCATTGGCATGAGCCGTATCATTACGCACTTGTTTAAGTGTGTTGTATGAAGTTAAGAGATCAATAGTATCATTAGCAAGTGGTTCGGATAGGCATTGATTAAGCGATAGTCCTTCAATATTAAATACATTATTCGGGAAATCATTTGCATAATCATATTGATAATATAGTGCTAGACCTAAAACTGGTAATAAATAGTTTTTTTCAATACCACCTTTTAGGCCTTTAAATAATGCTTTCTTTATTTTATATACTTCATTATCTGTAATTAATTTGATAGAGGACTCTTTTTTATCAATAGCGATAAGTTCATTGATATGGGCTTCATTATTACATATTTGTTTTAGGAGATATTCCCTCACTATTTGAGGGAATAAATTTAATCTGGTTATATTGGCACCAGATAAGGTAATATCACTAAGAAATTCAATAAATATTTGTAAGTGATATAAGGTATTATCGGGTTGTAAATAGCTGTTTTCCGTAATAGGTATATTTATGATTTTGTCATAGAATATGGCATTTAATGACTCAAATTCATCTGATATTTTAAGTTTAGTATCATTAGATTTTTTTAGTTGTTGAATATATTCGTTTTTACTAACTAGTTTATTTATATGTTCTTTTAATAGATTGCGAAGTGGCTTATATGCATTGTTTTTGCCGCTCTTATGTAATTGAACTAAGAATTTTCCAATTTTATAGTTGATTTGATTGAAATACTGCATTTCGATGGAACGTGTATCATCTAAATCGACTTCAAATTTTTTATAATCCAAGTGAATAATCTTTTCCTTCAAAATCGTCCGTGGCACATATTCAACAAATAGTGCCAATGCTTGTTGCAAGTAATCGTTTTGCAAGCACCATTCGATGTACACGAGGTCATCCTCTGGATCGGATAATATGGTCTCGTAGCTTTCTTGAATTTTATTGCGCATGAGCTGAAAGATACCTAACTCAAATTGACTATTATCTTGCTTGCGACTAGCAATATTTGTAAATAATGTATTGATACCCTCTACGGATGATTGGAATAATCCGCGGCTAGATAGGCTGATGGCTTCTGAAAAATCACCCATTTTAGCGAGTAGTTGATGGGTTAGTTCATCTTCGGTATTGGTTTGGTCAAAGTAATGACGTAATGTTTTCGCATCACCATAGTGAGTGAATTCGGAGAAACCCGCAATCATGTCGAATAGGAAATAAATGTCCTTGCTTTCATATACAGTAATCTTACTGCTTTCATTATCCAAGTTAGCATATGAAATAGAGCCGATTTGAATGCCTTGGTAGGCCACGAGACGAATGATGGCGAGCATGAGCATAATAGCAGTACGAGGCCCACCAGTCAAATCAACATGCAATGTTACCGTATCCTCTTTAGGCTGGTCATGATAAAATTTCATCATTTGCTGTGACATGTTGAGGATGCTTGCCTTGAGGTTGCTAATGTTTTCAATATCCCCGCATTGGATATATTCGACCGTGTCGGATGACCAGTCCAAATCGATATTATACTCATTGATAAAATCAGTTATGCGTGACTCAAAGATTTGCTTTGTCGTAATATGTTGATTCGGATTGTCTACACGTTTAATTTTTGTTGAAAGTTCCTTCGTTTCAAAAAAGAATAATTTTTCTAATGTAAACTGGTCTCGTTTATCATGGAGTACTGTCTTTAATACAGATTCACTGGTTTGTATGATTTCGTTATAAGGCTTTTTTATCGTTGTCGATACAAGTGTATTTTTGAGCTTATCTTCATCATATGGGTATTTAGACTTAAATGCTGTCAAAAAGGTAAGGTATATGTGGTGTTCCATTATGACTCTCCTAACAATGAAATAGCTTGTTTATAGATATTGTCGAGCTTTTCCTTGATAATCTGTGGTTCGTGTACACGGACCGCGGCTCCGAGGGATAATAGGATGCGGAGGATATCCGTTTCTTGGAATGGCAGGTATGCTACGCTGAGTGTAAACTCGTTCGTATCTGTTTCAGTGCCTACGATGTCGTAGTTAGAGAAGGCATTAAAACAGCGGTCGATGGCATTGTTAATATCGTATACGGAAAACGTTACACTTTGTTGGTTGGTTTCCTGATATTCTCGGTATATTGCATCTATATCGATGTCGATTGACTGTGTTCCTACTGTAATAGAAGGTAAGGTGTGTAATGGGTAATAGCCAAATGTATTATCGTCGAGGCGATATCCAATGAGCGCATAACCATTGGTAGCTCCGTTATATTCTATCTTGCACGGAAGTACTGTCATGGTGGTGCCTGCAGTCGTCCAAGAGATACTCGTACCTTTCATTATGGCCTCAGTACAGCGTTGATGGTTCTCATAGGATTTTGGTGTTTCGTCGATAGCTAAACTGCGATTTTGCCATGTGTGTGGCGGCAATGTAGTGGGTGCACTGTATAATGCGTGCGCCAAAATTTGGTACACGTTGTGCGGCACCATCCAATTGATGCGGTCATCGCTTAATAAATCCTTGAGAAACATGCGTTCCGCCGCCGTGGTGACAAGGGTCGGTAACTCTGGAAAGAGTGGTTCTAGACCATGTGCTTCTGGTCGTACTAGATAGCTAGGTAATGCGTGTTCATACTGATCGTTTTCCTCTACTGGTGCATAGCTGTCCAATAATGGTCGGTGGTTCATGATGAATTGTAAATCATCTAATGTGTAGGCTACACCATTGATAAGATCTCGTTGAATGCGGTATTGTGTGGCACAGGTTACTGCTGTGATTTCGTTTAGCAGTAATGATGTGCTGCCATCTGTCTTGTCCGTTTCTGGTGAAAGTAAATTCCAAGATGGATGAGCTTTTTTGGTATAGCTACTTGGTTCGGATACGGTTTCATATTGTGTGTACCGTAGATTATCATTAAATCGAGTGCGAATGCTTTCAGGTGTGCTTTCTGTGATTTCAATATAAGGTAGAAATGTACGCAACAATGGCAACAGAATTTGCCCATCTTGAACGTGTAGACAAATATCCGTGTACTCTGGCGTGGAACTTTCACAATTGATTGGTATGTGACGGAAGGTGTCCGTAAACTTGGTCCATACAGGCTCGTAGCTGTCTAATTTGTGGAACCGTAGATGTAGTATCGTATTATGACGTGCTTTAGCCGTTGGTATCGGTGTATCGCTATTGAAAGCTCCCTTTATGGTTATCGTGCTGATAGCATCGATGCGATACGTAACGAGCGTATTCTGATGAACGGCGATGAGGTAATCGCGGTTGCCTATATAATCCGATTCAATGCGTACAGGTCGAACCGTTACCTTAGGCCTACGCTTATTGCAGAAACTGAGCTCTACCATTTTATGGTGGTGCAAAGCGTCGGCAAGAGTATACAGAATCGTTTCATCGATGACGTGCAATGGATTATTATAGGTAAATATATATTGCGATTCGTAGGCAGGGGGAACTGGTTGTTCTAGTTCGTCCAAAAGGGAGGTATCGGTGATGAGCGCTTGCAGTTTTGTTAACAATGTGTGCCCTGCAGTACCAAATAGGGATATATTCTTATAGACAAAAACGGCACGATTTAGCTGTTCTAATTCATGCATTGTACATGATTCGAGGCCGATTGAAACAAGACTATACACATGGGTATTCTTCTGTACAATTTCATCAATCACACCAATCGTAACTAGTTTTTTCATGATCCGTATTAGTGTTTGCTTTTCGATGATATCTGGAATCATCTTATTCGAATCGCTGTGTTTTTCCTCTAAAAAGGACTGGTATGCTGGCAATATATACGGATCGTCATTGATGTATTCGTATAATTCCGTTATGGTACAACTGGTGTGCTTGTTGATTGTGTTGATGATAGCCAAGATGAGAATAATCGTTTCTGGTTTCATCGCATAGAGTGCGTATACATCAGCTAAATAGTTGTGGCCCCAGTAAAAATCTTGCTTTGCAATCGTATGGACACGGGTGCGTCCGATTTGAGTGTCCCGAATCTTGGATCCCATGTTGAAATAGGCAAGGCGTTTTAGATAATCGTCATGTAAACTCTTTTTAATACCTCGTTTCGGTGCCGTATTTCTCGTATGTAGGCCCATGGCCAAGCTACGAAAGAAAAGACGCATATTTTTAACGGTTTTTAGATAATTCGTTACACTTGGCATAGGACCTCCTCGGTTAAATAATGAAGCTTTCATGAATACTATATCAAATTTTGATGTATTTATATAGAGTTTCACCATACCACCGTGATTAATTCCTAGTTTTTTTGAACTGTTATGCATAGCCTTATTGGATATACTAACGATACAGAAACGGCAAGAAATTAATGATGGATGAGGGAATTGATTCCCGAGGAGGCTTATATGACATTTACAAACTGGAAAGTAACGGACAATGAATTAGTGGATATGAGCGACGACAAGAATATGACGATGCTAAATGGGTTGCCTGTCAATGATGATGGGGTTATTGGTGAAAGCCTAGTTACCAGCAAGGATGTATTTGAGGCGCGTCGGGAGGGGAACCTTGACCGTGCCTATACGATGGCCCAAACCTTGATGGAACAACCAGATCCTGGTCCATGGGATATTCGTGCTTGTGCGTGGTGCTTGATTGATCTCATCAAACGAGCTAATGCTATGCATGAAGAGACAGATGTAGAACTCTATCAAGGGGAACTACAAAAGCTTGCCATTGATGAAGCGGATGAGGTCTTGTTTAAACAAACGTTATACGCATTGCGCATTGGTAGCCACGCTATGAAGGAACTGTCTGCCATTAAACAGCTTAAGGCGAGCGGCAATATCCAAGAGGCTACCGAAAAAGCGAAGGCCTTGTATGCAGAATTTCCTGATGATGTGACGGTAAAACGATCTTATGCATGGTGTCTATATAAGATATTACAGCAAAAGGCGAAGGAGTCACCATTAAATATCCAACATGTAACGGGTTGTTTGGATGAGCTATTCTCTCTAGGACTTTCACAAGAGGTATCATTATTACGATGTATCTGGGGAACGGTATTATCTATTGAAAATGTAGAAGGACATATTGCATTGTACAATTATGCATTACAAATGGATTTTGACAAGCTCGAAGAGTGCGACTATCAGGTGGCACCGTATGTGGGCAGTGATGGGAAACATCACGAATGGCCATCCTTGGTGATGCGTGTTCTTAAGAAATCCTTGGACAGCCTCAATCGGTATGTAGACAAGGATATCATTCATCATTTGTGTGATATCACGGAAGAACGAATGCGTTCCTTGACGGAAAATACGTTCTTTTTACAATGGTCCTTGGCAAAGGCGTACTTGTTAGTGGGTGAAGTCGATAAAGCACGAGATATCATTCTCCACCTATTACAATCTAAGCCCAGTTCGTTCTGGCTTTGGAATGGTTTGGCAGAAACTATGGCGGGTGATCATGATATGGCATTATCTTGTTATGCTAAGTCGCTCACCCACCAATGTGATTTACAATTTAATGGGCGTGCTAAATTGGGCCTTATTCAAGAACTGGTGGCGTTAGGTCAGTATGATGTGGCGAGTGCTGAAGTCCAAGCGTTGCATGCATATCGCACGAAGGAAGGTCATAAAATAGGCGAAGCCCTCAATCAGTATATGCATGCTAGTTGGTATGTACCGGATAGTCCAGCCGTTGATGCAGGGTTTTATAAGGACCATAGCTTGTCCGCAGCAAAGTTGCTCAATACATTCTTACCCAGCACTATTGGTGTAGTTACTTATATTTCTGAAAAAGCACATAAGGCATTTATCGTAGCTGAAGGTGATAAATTGCTTACGTATCACTATGATGATGCGGCGTCCATCCATGAAATGGACGTAGTGTCTGTTGTCTATACAACCTACGAACGTCCTGATGCTACTATGGGATTCCAAGCCGTATCTTGTGAAATTACCAATCAAGAGGCTCCTAGTACTCTTATCAAACAATTTGGCGAAAAAATTAAAGTTATCGGATCAGGTATGGCTTTCACAGTGAAACATAATGTATTTATCGATAAACAATTGGTAGAACAACATCAATTGATGAACGGTGACGTCGTTTCGTTGACTGCTATCCGCTCCTTTAATAAGAAAAAGAATAGTTGGGGCTGGCAAGCCGTGGACATTGACTCTATTCATCGTGCTGACGATACTCGAGAGAACGTTTCTGTCATTTAACAGTGGCTGATTATTTTGAATTATAGTGAACATAACATTGACCTATCCATATATTATTGTGGATAGGTCATTTTTATGGGGAAAATCATTTTCTAGTTCTGTGAAAGTTTTAAAAATCGGCATAATCCTAATGACTGTCTGTTTATTTGAAATTTTAACGTGAAAAGAAAATGAAATAACATATTGACGTTAAATACAGAAACCCTTATAATGACTGTATCTTAAGAAAAATCATTTTCTTCCAGTATTTACCTATATCCATAGGCCTTGTGGATCAAATGGGAGCACGTTTTGACCGTTTACGGTGTGAGGTTTTCCAAAACCTATTTTTAAGCCCCATGAATACTGGCTTTGTAAGGCCTGCTATTGCAATAGTACCTACCGCTTGCGGTATTGAAACTTTCTTAGCTGTCGGTACCATGATATAACGGTACAAAAATTGCAATAGTACCTACCGCTTGCGGTATTGAAACTTCGTGATCGTTTTGATGCGGTAGAAACCAAAGGCAATTGCAATAGTACCTACCGCTTGCGGTATTGAAACTTATTGTAACGTGCACTTTCCTTAACTAATACTGTTACATTGCAATAGTACCTACCGCTTGCGGTATTGAAACTTGAACACTAACAAACATGCTTCCCATAAGAGTACCATTGCAATAGTACCTACCGCTTGCGGTATTGAAACAAAATATACATTTAGCTAACGCTGTAACGACAGTATTACCTAAATTGCAATAGTACCTACCGCTTGCGGTATTGAAACTTCTCAATACCAAACACAAAAAATCTTTTCAATGATTGCAATAGTACCTACCGCTTGCGGTATTGAAACCCATACTCTTCTGCAAAATTAAATGCATCGTCTAAACTTATTGCAATAGTACCTACCGCTTGCGGTATTGAAACTAGTAAAAGTAAACATTAAAATGTTTTCTGGTTTAATTGCAATAGTACCTACCGCTTGCGGTATTGAAACAGATTACTTGTGCTAAAGCACAAACAATTTTATTTGTTCATTGCAATAGTACCTACCGCTTGCGGTATTGAAACTTTAGATTGATGCCATAAGCATCTACAGTAGCTTTTAATTGCAATAGTACCTACCGCTTGCGGTATTGAAACTCTGCAACCTTTGCAGGTGTTAAACCATCTTTCAAGCATTGCAATAGTACCTACCGCTTGCGGTATTGAAACTAGTGACTCCATTGGACGGTATGGAACTTGATCGTCCAATTGCAATAGTACCTACCGCTTGCGGTATTGAAACAGCCACAAACTTGCCATCGTTTTCAGCAATCTTTGGCATTGCAATAGTACCTACCGCTTGCGGTATTGAAACCTTATATAAAGAATGAGTTAGTATTTATATAGCGTCCTAATTGCAATAGTACCTACCGCTTGCGGTATTGAAACCGGGAGAACTCAACAAAGTTTTCATTACTATATTTAATTGCAATAGTACCTACCGCTTGCGGTATTGAAACCTAAGATGGCAGCGATCTTAGACAAAGCTAAGAATTGCAATAGTACCTACCGCTTGCGGTATTGAAACCTAACTGGTAATGAGGAAACGCTCACATGCGCTAATGGCACGCGAATTGCAATAGTACCTACCGCTTGCGGTATTGAAACTCTACTGTATGTGTAGAAGGAGCAATAGCAAAAAATAAAGAAGATTGCAATAGTACCTACCGCTTGCGGTATTGAAACACAACGAAGAATAAAACGAAGAGCTGCTCTTAACTCAGTCTATTGCAATAGTACCTACCGCTTGCGGTATTGAAACTGGAGAATACTTCAATTCTTCCACGAAACAAAAGGAAGAATTGCAATAGTACCTACCGCTTGCGGTATTGAAACGAATTCAAAAGCAGAGTATCGCAAGCTATTAGCTATGTGCGAATTGCAATAGTACCTACCGCTTGCGGTATTGAAACATGATTAGAAATCGTTTTCTAAATCATCCCAATCCGAGATTGCAATAGTACCTACCGCTTGCGGTATTGAAACTGAAGTCTTGCTGTGCCCAATCAATTACGTATTCAGCATTGCAATAGTGCCTACCGCTTGCGGTATTGAAACCTTCTACAAACTTGCAAGCAGTTCGATTATCTGTTACAACTACATTGCAATAGTACCTACCGCTTGCGGTATTGAAACGAATGAGCCTCTACTGCGCCTGTACCACGTGCAGAATTGCAATAGTACCTACCGCTTGCGGTGTTGAAACTTCGTTGCCTAAAGACATGTCATTAAAGATCATAATACAATTGCAATAGTACTTACCGCTTGCGGTATTGAAACACTTGCAATTTAACTCTAAAATCAACCGCGTCAACGATTTATTGCAATAGTACTTACCGCTTGCGGTATTGAAACCTAAAAATAGTATGAACATTAATACTACCTTGTTCATAGTTATATTGCAATAGTACCTACCGCTTGCGGTATGCGACGAAGGGGGCCAGCAGAGGAGCAAAGCGATGATGAGGCCCGCACATCTCTAGGCCCTGACCAGAGGGAAGGTAAAACAGAGGTGATAAAGCAATAGTGCTTATCGTTTACGGTATTGAAACAACTTACCGAAGTACACAGCGTATTTTTCGATTGGAGTCAGTTGCAACAGCACTTATCGCTTGCTGTATGCGACGAAGGGTGCCAGCAGAGGAGCAAAGCGACAATGAGGTCCGTACATCTCTAGTCCATAACAAAAGGTAAAACAGAGGTGATGATGGAGTAGGACTTACCGTTTACGGTATTGAGACATTACTATGCAGCCATCAGTATCGTTATCCATACACATGGTAAATTGCAATAGCACTTACTGCTTGGGGTATTGAACTCCAAAAGCTTTGATTGCTAAGTAGTTATATTGTTTCATTGCAATAGTACTTACTGCGTGCGGTATTGAAACAGCCACAAATGCTTGTCAGTGTCGTGATCGGAGCCCCTTTGATTGTAATTGTATTTGCCATTTGCAGTATACGACGAAGGGTGCTAGCAAAGGAGCAAAGCGACAATGATGTCCGCACATCTCTAGTCTATGACCAGCGGGAAGGGAAAAGAAAGGTGATGATAAATAAAATAGTACTTACCGTTTACGGTATTGAAACCTATCAATGTATGTGTTAGTTGCTGCCACATTAAATGTCGATTGCAATAGTACCTACCGTTTACGGTATTGAAACGCTGTTATTATTGGTAATCACTTTTTTATTATCTTCATTAGTTACAACATATCTATTGCTTTTGTTGATTTTTGCATGAGGAAATTCTAATAATGGCTATAATAGAGATCAAAAATTCTGATCAAGAGATTATTGATTGCTTAAAGCAAAAAATACAATCTGAATTTGGTGATACTGTGACACCTATTCAAAGCGGAATTCGTGTTGATTGTTTGGATGAACATCTTTCAGATATTAATGCTTACTACAAACGCATATGTAGGCATAAGCGCTTTTATAGTTGGTTTGGATCGACAATAAAGCGTCTAAATAGTTGATATGTATCGAAAATGTAAAGCATAAGAAACGGCCTATACCATGAGTTTTGGTATAGACCGTTTTGTTAGTTATATTGTTATGGCGCCGTAAGGCGCTTTTTTAGTTCCTAGTTTTTTTGAATCGTTATATCTCCTTACATCCGCTATACTGACAGTAACAAAAGAGATAACAGAGTTGCAGATGTAAGGAGTTGATTCCAATGGGCTCAGATGCCTTTCACAGTTTCGTAGATGATGACGGAGGATAACATAATGGACTGGCTAATTGCATTGCTAATCAAAATATTATGTTTAGATGGATTTGATGATTTATTATAATGATGAAATCGAACATAGATGAGCCCCATATAGATGCTGCAGTATGTATCTATATGGGGCTCATGTTGTTAAAAGGACTAATACAGAGACTATTAATTCCTAGTTTTTCTGATTATCTAGCTTTCACAAAGGTTCGTATAATGAGTGCAACAAAAGAGATGGAAATGACGGGAGGTGTTAGTCTTGATGAGTATTGAAATGTTGATTTGTTGGGCTGTTTTAATTGTAATCGCTAAATCATTGAGCGGAAAAAAGTGAGGTACAGTATGTCTAATGTAACGCAAGAACTAAAGGAAATGATGTATTTATCAGGGCGCATGAATCGCAGATCCTATGTCATGAATTTACTTACCCTCTATGGTCTAGGCTATATAGGTGCTGTTCTAATGAGCTTTGACTATATAACGAAAGCATTATGGGTTCTCGGTTGGGCTATTATCATCTTTGCCATCGGTCGTGAGCTAGCCTTAGCTTCGCGTCGTATTCATGATCTAAATGGACCTACCTTTTTAGCCTTTATATACGTTATAGCTGCTTTCGTGGCCATATTTACACCGACATTGGCCAAGATTATGATACTTGTGAAAATAGGGTTATCGCTCATGCCTGGTGACCGTGATACAAATGTATATGGTGATCCACCAGAATCAAAAATGGTTGTGTAAAAATGCAATATTTAATTTCCTATGACCTTTCGAATACGAAAATCCGGAATAAGGTAGTTAAGTATTTAGAATCATTTTGCTACCGCGTGCAGTACAGCGTGTTCCTCTGTGTACATGCACATGTGCGGGTGGAGACGATTATCAAGAACTTAGAAATCCTCACTAGAAATGATGAGACTAAGCGACTGCTAATTGTTTCCATATCGGATACGGCAAAGAACCCTATATGGTGCAACGATGAGAACCTTCCTGTGCGCGAAGAACAGGTTATTATGATTTAACAGTGAGTATGTATAGGAGGTGTAGATATGATTGAGACCGTATATGTTATGACGCCAGGCATATCGATTAAGCAAGATGGCGGATTGTTAGTACTAGAACAAAATCATGAGGTCCTGCGCCAGCTACCTATGGCGAACGTAAATAATCTCGTAGTGGGACGGACGGTGCAAATTTCAACGCAGGTTATGTTCTCCTTGGTTGAGCAAGGGTCACTCATACAATTTGTGGACCACAAGTATGAACTCATGGGCATCCTCGGTGATGAGCATACGTCGCTTAGAAAATTATTGTGGCAAGTGAATCATTTTACGAACCCCGATTTCGCCATCATGGCATCTCGGTATATCGTATTTCGTAAGGTGAAAGCCCAATTAGCCATTCTTGATCAATACAATAAAACGCGACACATTCCGAATTATGAATCGATACGTCATACCATGCAGGCCTTGGTAAAACGTGTGGATAGGACCAAGACCGTAGATGCGTTGCGCGGTATAGAAGGGCTAGCATCACGAACCTATTTTTCCGTATGGCACGCCATATTATCTGAACCGTGGACCTTTCCAGGGCGTAAACGCCACCCTAGTACGGACCCTGTTAATGCTTTGCTCAGCTATGGCTATTCATTTTTGGAACGGGAGGTGCGCGCCTACCTAGTATCTACCGGACTTGATGTTCGCATCGGTGTATTACACAGTACGAATGATAGAAAAGATAGCCTTGTATACGATGTGATGGATTTATTGCGACAAGAGATTATCGATAGATTCATTTTGAAGGTATTCAATCGTCGCATGATGAATCTCGATGATTTCGATATATCTGAACGAGGTTGTTTCTTAGCACGGGATTCCAATAAAGGGTGGGTAAAGACGTATGAACACTACATGACACATGCCGCAACGCGGTTGGCTGGTGTTACGCCACGTCAATGGATCCAACAAGAAATACAGTATTTTATTTCCTTTCTAAAGGATATCGGTCATGATCCGGTTCAAGAACCAGAGGTAAAGGAGTTTTTGTAACCACTTAAAGTATGTAGAAATAGATAGTATATATTGTATAATCATAAAACTTTCATAAAGTGCATGATTATAAGTGATTTTTTTCTCAGTATTTGCTATTATTTAAGATGAAGTATAAATGAAGTTAAGCGTATCGCATTTCATGAAAGAGGGGGTTACATGTTTATCAATCATACGAATCATCCGTCCCAGTATTGGTCGGATGCGCAGCTCGATGCAGGGCGTCAATATGGGGTGATTATGGACATGCCATTCCCTCAGATTGATCCGATGGCATCTTCGGCAGAGATTAGTCAGTTAGCGCAAGAATATGCAGCGCGCATCATCGCCTTGCATCCAACGGCGGTGCTCTGCCAAGGGGAATTCATTTATTGTCACGCCTTAGTGGAACGATTGCTCGCCGTCGGAATTACCGTTGTGGCAGCCACCAGTGAACGGGTGGTCGAGGAATCCTACGGGGATGGGGTGAACGAGAAAATCGTGAACTTTCAGTTCGTTCAGTTCCGCGAGTATTGTCGCTAATCCGTGTTGTGTTTTATAGGTAAGGAGTGAGCCTATGCAAGTAAATGCGATTTTGTTTGATGTGCAGTCCATTCAAAAGTACATCTTCGCGAACAATAAATTGAAGGCCAACGTAGGGGCTTCATATATTGTGGACCGATTATTTGAGAATGTGTTGTGCGATGAGGTCATTAAAAATATCGGAGTAGCGGCGGATACGACGTCTTGGCTAAGCCGTGGTGAAAGCCTTGCGGCATTGCCAACCCCTGTGTATGTGGCGTATATCGGCGGCGGTAATGCATTGGTGTTGATTGACGAAGCTCATGAAGCACTCGTTGCGGATATGATTAAACAGTTTACCACTCTCGTGTTGACGAAATATCCATCCCTCAAGGTGGGTGCTACATCGGGAACCATTACCCTTGATAAGGACAAGTTCTCTAGTGATTTAGGCATATTGTATTCACAACTTAAGACTAATCAATATACCCTACATCCGATTGTGACGCCAGCTAATACGGGCTTGACGACGATTTGTGATTTTAGCGGTGATGTGGCGGATACAACGGAGCAAATAGGCGAAAAACGCCTTGTGGCGACATCCTTTTCTGCTAAATTCAACGCTTTTGATGCAGCGAATAAACGATTGAGCCTCGACCTATTCGGTACAGAAGATACGGACTGGGTATTCCCATCTGAACTGGAAGACTTGGGCCAAAACCAATCCACAGACAATAGCAAAACGGGTATCAATGACATTGCTATCGTTCATATTGACGGTAACAATATGGGTGCACATTTCAGAGCCTGCAAAACATTGGAAGAACGCAGCGCTTTGTCCAAACGAGTTCATGAAAAAACATTGGCTAGCTTTAAGGCCACAGTAGAATGGATTATCGATCACTATGATGTGCTAGATGCAGAATTGGAATTGAAACCGAACATGATGCCAATTCGTCCTATCATCGTAGGTGGTGATGATATTACATTCATCTGTAATGCTCGTATTGCGGTGCAAACGTCACAATTCTTGATGCAACAATTATTGAGTGATGCTGATGGTATGTCCATTGCATCTTGTGCCGGTATTGCGGTCATTCCTACATCGTACCCATTCTTTAGAGGGTACGAAATGGCGGAACAGCTCTGTGATAGCGCCAAATCCAAGATGCGTGCATACAACGAATCCCATACCATTCTAGAATCCTGCTGGATGGACTTTGCTTTCTTGCACGGCGAAACAGCGCCAACATTGGAACAATTCTTTGCCAATGAATATAGCAGCTTAACAGGCAATATGCACTTTGGGCCATACCGCGTTTATGGCCGTACAGAATCCGTAGCCTCTGGTGATATAGAAGGCTTGCCTCAAGTATTGGATTGCACAGCTCAATTCAACGCCGGCAAGGTGATAGCTCATAACAAGGTGAAAGAATTGCGTTCCGTATTGCAAGATAATGAACATATGTGGACCGTATTCCTTGAACAATTGCGCAACACAGGGGCATCATTGCCGAACGTAGCCGGCTGGGAAGCTTTCACAGACAAACTATGGACCAAGATTGACGGCCACATGCGCACACCGTATACGGATGCCATTGAATTGATGGATTATGTATTGCCTGGATTGGAGTAAGTATATGTACACATTAACCATACAATTATTGTCGCCAACCATGCTGATGTCCGGCCAAGGCGACGTGAATACGGACAGCACCATCGTTCATGACCGTTACGGAATTCCTTTCATTCCGGCGAAACGGGTGCGCGGTGTGTTATATGAAAGCGCCCTCGAGGTGGCGGAAATGATGGAAACCGCTAAGATGACGGCGTTCACGACGGACGATGTGAAAGTCCTATTCAATCGTCTAGAAGGCGTTACGGATGAACCTAGATTGTCCATCTCAAATTTGACTATTTCAGATTATGACGTGGTATCTCGTGAATTGGCGCAACTAGAGGAACAATATCCAACAGTATTTACGAAGGACCGTGTTCTCGAAGAATACACATCCATGCGGTATTACACATCCATCGACCAAACGACGGGCACCGCTATGGAAGGGACCTTGCACAACTCTCGCGTGCTTAACAAAGGACTTACCTTCAAAGGCCACATCGATATAGAGGATATGACAGATACGGACCGCTATATTTTGAGCTGCGCCGTTCGCAATATGACGGGCATCGGCGGTAAGCGAAACCGTGGGTTCGGTCAAGTGGTATGCAAAATCGATGACAAAGCATTTGATGTAGATACAATAGGGGGTAAACTATGGAACAAGTAAATATTACGGTCACTATACAATCCCCAACGCTCATTGCCAATTCTTCTACGGCAGGCGTGTTGACCGCTACGCGCGGATCCATTGACGGACGCATCTTGCGCGGCCTATTTGCCACTCAGTTTATTAAATCTCATAACCTTGGCAAAACAGCGCATATGAATAAGGACTTTATGGATTTGTTCTACGGCGATTTACGTTTCGTGTCTGCCTATAAAGATACGGTGAAGGGTACATCATTCCCTGCGCCATTGAGCTTGCAAAAAAATAAGAATGCCGCTAAAGAAACCAAGTTTTTATCTAATACGGTGGTCGATTCATTTTATGCAAAACAAGAATACGATGTACCAGAAAAACAAAATCTACTTGGCTTTAAAGGCGTAAAGGGATTTATCGTACTAGACGGTACAGAGTGCAGCCCGGTTTCTGTGGAAACAGCAATCAAATTGCACATGTCTCGCTCATCTGAACAAGAACGTGTACAAGGCCGTAGCAGTGATGGCCGTACAGTTTTTAACTATGAATATTTAGAACCAAATCAAGTATTCGTTGGATCCGTGGTAGGTCCTAAAGAGGCTTTGGAATCCTTCGTTCGCGAATTCCCTAAGGATTTGGATTGCCATATCGGTCGTTCTCGCCGTACGGAATACGGTCACTGTACCGTTACGATTGGCGATATTACGCCTGTGCCAATGGCAACTAGTAAAGGCAATTCCGTATATGTACGTTTGCATACGCCATTGTTACTTGGCACGGAATCCCTTCACGATGTAGTGGGTCGTGCGATGGCATCTATTGGTTCCGACATTACCATCGGTGGTGTGTTCGCATCGTACCAAGAGGAACAAAACTTTAATAGCATCTGGGGTGTTCGTAGCAGTGCTGAATCAGCTGCTTCTGCAGGTAGTGTAGTAGAATTGGTGAAAGCCTCTGGCTGGTCTACTGATGATATAGCCGCATTGCAACATATCTTATATAACGGTATGGGCGCTCGCGTGCAAGAAGGGTATGGCCAAGGCCGCCTTTGGACACCATTGGAAGGTACGATGGTGCCATTAGGTAAGGCAAAAGCAGAAATACTTACGTCTTTACACAAACCAACGCGCCGTATTGCGAAGAAGGTATTGGAAAAACAAATCGTCTTGAATGCACGGTTACATGCTGCTCACGATGTGGATACCTATATTAAACGTACCATGGATGCTCGTGGTATTTCCAAGCATTTCGCTTCTGTGTTATTGGCTGAACTCGGTACAGATCATGCCACTGGCCATCGCCAATTGCAAGATTTTGTAGAGCAAACTAAGGCGGATAAAAAGGTGCTTGAAAAGAATTTGCGTGAATTCCAATTGGAACATGCATACACGAGCAGTGAAACGAAACGCGTTAATTTGATGGATTATATCATCGATTTTGATGCAAACCTGTTAGTGAATGCGTGCTTGTCTAAATCTGGCACAAGCGGTTCCTATTACCAAATTCCAACAGAACTCATCGATATGGTGGGCCTCGATGCAGCGAAATTAGCTGATACAGTAGCTTACGAATATTGGTTGTATTTCTTTAGACATATTAGAAAAGTTAAGTAAGGAGGACCGTCGTATGTTAAACTCTGCAAGTATTATAGGACGGTACACTCTGACTGGTACTGTCAAACTCATGAGCCCACTGATTATCTGTGCTGGCGTGAGCAATGATATATTGAACGATACGGTTGATGATATCGTGGTGACCTACCATGATGGGCAACCATTCATTCCTGGCACATCCTTGGCTGGTGTATTGCGTCAAGCCTTGCAAGGTCTTGTACCTGATGCGGAATTGGTACTATTCGGCTCTATCGACGATAAGGGAACTCAAAGTGCACTACAAATCAACGACATTCCTTTAGAAGATACGAATATTGTCGTACGTGACGGCATTCGCATTGATGATGTGCGTGGTGTAACCGTAGATGGCGCTAAATATGATTTCGAGGTGATTGAATCCGGTGCTACTGGTCAATTGCGTATCGATTGTGTTACCCGTCGTTGTCACGAACAACAAGGCGAGAAAATGGAAAAGGCCCTTGCTGCCTTGGCTAATGCCTTGCAACATGGCATCGCTATCGGTGCTCGTACGGTGAACGGTTTCGGCCGTGTTGCTTGTAAGGATATTGCCTTAGAGCACTATGACTTTACGAAACCAAAGCATGTAAAAGCGTGGTTAACTGGCAAATCTGGTGCCTCCGTAGCCATTCCTAAGCAAGCCCTCGTAGCTGACCGCGATTTAGTTATCAATATGGATGCGTATTTAGAAGATACGGTGCTTATTAAATCCATCTTTGAAGAAGCCTGGGGAGATAAATCTGTAACGCTTTTCGTTCCTGGTACATCCGTTAAAGGGGTATTGCGTCACCAATGTGGTCGTATCCTACAAGCTATCGGATCGAATGATGAACTCGTTAATACGCTCTTTGGATACAGTAATGACGATGATAAGGATAGCCGTAAGGGCCGTGTCATGGTCGATGAAATCTACTTTGATAAACAGTTCAATCAAGAGGAACAACCTCGTATCCGCGTGGATCGTTTCACCGGTGGTGCCATGAATGGCGCCTTGTTCCAAGACCATCCGGTGCGTAATACTAAGGGTGATGCTGTGACGTTCCCATTGCGCATGACCGTTAAGAACTGCAATGATGCGGAGGCCGGCCTTGTGATGCTTCTCGTGAAGGACCTCATGACGGGTCAAGTTACATTGGGCGCAAATCGTACAATCGGTTATGGCCGTGTGCAAGGCAAATCTGTTACCGTTCAGTATCATGGTGAAAGCTATACCATCGACGGCAACGGTAAGGTAACTGCTGGCGAGGCAGCTCATCTTGAAAACTTAGTGATTGCGTTGCAACAACGTATTAAAGAAACGGTAAACGGCTAAGGAGGTTGCTATGAGTAAAGAATTACAACGCCAAGAAGGCGTATATACGAAAACTAGCGGCACCTGTGGCGCCCTAGCAGATATGAATATCGCTTCTGTTGCGAAGGAACATATGCAACATGATGGCCTCGTCGTTATCTGGTCTGTGCACGAAGTAAAATGGGGCTATTACAAGAATGGTGCATTTCAATTCTCCGATGGTTCCACTGCTGTTGAACATGCCTATTTGCAAGAGATGCGCATCTTTAACGATACAGAAGAATTGCGCATTACCGTTCAAAATGGTTCCGTAGTATATCGCTACATTTCCGATGCATCTGGTGAAAGCGTATCCTACGTGGATTCCACATCTCGTATGATCGGTGAAAATGATGCGGGCTATGCACAATTGCATGACATTGACGGATTTACCCATTTGGTTGATACTGGACGTAAGCTTTCACAAATCATTCCTGTAACAGCTACAAAACAGTATTGTTATTTAACAACACGCAATTATATTGGTTATTTAAATAATCATCAAGCGAGCTATACCGATTATCGGTATGTGAGCATCGTAGACAAGGAGGCGTAGTATGGCTAAGAAAGCAAAGAATAAACATGCGGCTAGTGCCGCCTTCTTTCAACGTGTAAATGGTTCGGATTTTGATATCAAAAAGGCGACGGAGCCGCGCGGCGGTGGCCGTGGTGGTCAAGGTCGTTCCGGCGGTTACAATAATTCCTATGGTAATAGCGGGGCTAGAAGCAATGGCAATAGCAAATATCCGTCTACACCTGCCAGCGCATCGTACAATTTTGTGCGCTTGCCAAGTCACGTGATTCCTGCCGAATTCTATGACGGAAATTTTGAAGGCGTTACAAAGGACGTTATGGATGCATACCGCGACCATGTTACGCAAATGGGTACACATACTGGATATATTGACCTCACCATTACAACGGAAACACCATTATTCATTGGTGGTCCATCGAAACAAGAGGATACAACGCCTCTCGAATTTTACGGTGGTCAAAACAATCCAACCATCCCAGGCTCTAGCCTTAAGGGCATGGTAAAAGAAATCTTTAAAATCGTAACGGCTAGTAGCTTTAGACCGTACCAACGCGGTACAGGATTAGGCGATTTTGAAGATAGATACCTCTATTTCCGTGATATTGCAAGTGCTATCAAACCGCTTAAAGAGTATTATGCATCACGTATGATGAATCCTATAAAAAATGGTGCTGGTTTATCAACGCCTAAGGCAACGCCTGGTTTTATCATACAAACTGCGAATAATGAATATTATGCAGTTCCAAGTGTTGCAAAGAAAATTTACTATGAAGCTGAAAAGGAATTGGTAGCAAAACAACGAACACCATCTATTGATTGGACACATACATATGTTAATGTTCATGTTGGAGCAATGCGTAGTAAACGAACGTTTATGCGTATTACAAAACCATGCAATTTTGACAAACGCATTCCAATTCCTCAATCTTGTATTGAAAGCTACGCAGATGATAAGAATCGCGGCACATTAGATTTACTAGATAAGAAAACGGGTAAATCCGGCGAAGCGGCAAAAGAGTACACCCATTCTACAGATGTAAAATTCGTTGTACCTTGTTACTTTACGGAAAAGGATGGCGTAGTAGAACATTTTGGTCATGGACGATACTATCGTATTGCCTACGATTTAAAGATTAGTGATCATTTGCCAAATTCCTTGGAACGACATAATAATGGCGTAGATTTATGCGATAGCGTATTTGGTTACGGAGATAATTGGGCCGGTCGTGTGTCATTCTCCGATGCGCATGTACAAGGTACGCTTAAGATGTGTCCATCCGATTATCCACATCCATTGATGGGACCAAACCCAACATCGTTCCAGCTTTATTTAAACCAAGATGTAGATGACCATAATACGTATAATCACTGGGGCCATGAACATGCGTCCTTACGCGGTTATAAGATGTACTGGCACCAACCTCTTGAAAAAGCGAAGAACTGGACGCGTACAGTCGAAGAAAAAGAGATTAAAGGTACACGCAAAATCCGCCCTGTGGATAGAGGGGTTACTTTCACCAGTCGCATCCATTTTGAACGCCTTAGCGATGTAGAACTTGGTGCATTGCTCATGTCTCTTAATTTGGATAAATATTCTGGTGGACAACGTCGAACATACTACAAACTTGGGATGGGTAAATCCATTGGTTTCGGTAGCATTAAACTCAACACAGAGGTAACGATTTTTGACAACAATAGCCGTTACGCAGCCTTGTTTGAAAATGATGCGTGGAATACGGGCAAAAGCACAACGAAGAGCGAAGAGTATGTAAAGGCATTTACAACCTATCGTGATGATGTGCTCGGTGCCGATAAACCCGCGTACAATGCAATGCTCGACGATTTGTATATGATGATGGATTGGAATATTGCCAATGGTCCAAATGCGGCTAAGAAATGGACCGATGGTATATCCATGATGACCATTAAGAATAACAAAATGGATGAACGCATTAAATATCGCAGTAAACTCGATATGCCGAAATCCTTCATCGAAAAGTGGTCTAAATAATGCTAGGTACTGTAACATTAGCTCTTAAGGCTAAGAACTCATGCAAATTGCCTGAATTTCCAGGCCGATTCCTCCATGCGGCCGTATTTTCTCTCATTGGTTCCATCGATGAAGTAGCAGGTACGTATTGGCATGACTTATCAGGCATCAAACCTTTTACGATATCCTTGCAATATGGCAGAAAACGCCGTGATGCTACAATCCAAAAAGGGGATATGGTTTACTTACGGATCCGTGTGTGGCATCGTGAGTTGTGGTATATTCTCGAAGAGATACCGCAGCCACTATCTTTACAGATTGGACCACTTGAAGCGATGGCTGTAGATGTGCAATATGATGCACCCTTTGATCTTCCTTTATCGGTGGAGAATACTTTGACATTGGTAGAGCGTTGCCTTACAGGTAAGCCAACACAACGTGTAGAAATCGACTTTGTTACGCCTACATCGTTTAATGGTACTCATGGAGACATTACATTCCCTACGGCGGAGCTTATCTTTGCATCCTTCGTAGATAAATGGAATGCTGGCGATGAGGACCAAACATTAGATAAAGCACGTATTAAAGAACTGTGCGAACGTATCGTCCTAACCGATTGGAGAGGTCACACTAAACGGGTATACTTCGGCCGTGACCGAGGCCTTACCGGATTTGTGGGTGGCTTTACATTCAACCTGTCCAAGCTAAATGACGAAGAACGACAACTCATCACTATTCTGGCAACCTTTGGTCAACACTGCAGTGTAGGTCGATTGTCTAGTCAGGGACTGGGGCAAGTAAGGGTGACGTTGCATAGAAAATAACGGCTTCAAAGAAATCTACTGGTTATCGATTCTGATATCCAGTAGGTTTCTTTTAGTTCCTAGTTTTTTTGATTATCTCATTAGGTGAAAGCTACGTATAATGAAATCACAAGTTAAGCCTACGAGTTAGAGCATCATGTAGCATGGTCGTTTCCTCCGCGACCCATATCGTTACAGCGTAACGGTATACAATACACAGACCCTTTGATCGGAACCGCCCTTGTGGCGGATGCCATGGTGCTTTAGCTGGTGGGCTTAATCTATTTTTATTTTGCTATAGTAGTTATGAAATTTGCATAGTAAAGAAGTCTGTTTATTACTGTAATAGAATCTCTTAAAATAAATGAAAGGAAAATGAATTAAATTGTTGACGTAAAATCTATAAACCCTTATAATAACTGTATCTTAAGAAAAATCATTTTCTTCCAGTATTTATCTATATCCATAGGCCTTGTGGATCAAATGGGAGCGTGTTTTTACCGTTTACGGTGTGAGGTTTTCCAAAACCTATTTTTAAGCCCCATGAATACTGGCTTTGTAAGGCCTGCTGTTGCAACAGTACTTACCGCTTGCGGTATTGAAACTTAAATGACCAACTGGAGTCACAAAGGATAATAGTCGGTCATTCTTGTTGCAACAGTACTTACCGCTTGCGGTATTGAAACCTTTATATAAGGATCTTATATATATAAGGTCTTTATATAAGGAAGTTGCAACAGTACTTACCGCTTGCGGTATTGAAACGGACGTATATAAACCAACTTAAGAATTTCCTGCCCTTGGTTGCAACAGTACTTACCGCTTGCGGTATTGAAACAAAGTAAACGAGCAGATTTTCTCCATTATGAACGAGTTGCAACAGTACTTACCGCTTGCGGTATTGAAACTTTATTGTAGCCGTTAATTACCTTGATATGTTCATTTCGTTGCAACAGTACTTACCGCTTGCGGTATTGAAACGAACTATCGTAATCGATCATAAGACCAGCATCGATAGCTAGACCGTTGCAACAGTACTTACCGCTTGCGGTATTGAAACTTTAATGCAACGCAGTTTTCAAACATATTGTCTGTAGAGTTGCAACAGTACTTACCGCTTGCGGTATTGAAACATCTACTTCTAAGAAAGAAAGAAATAGTTCGGTATTAATTTGTTGCAACAGTACTTACCGCTTGCGGTATTGAAACTTGGTTATTCCAAAGCATTTGGAATGCCTCATGACGCATGTTGCAACAGTACTTACCGCTTGCGGTATTGAAACTGAGGCCTTTTGCATTGCTGGTTTCTTTTTTTAGATTGGTTGCAACAGTACTTACCGCTTGCGGTATTGAAACTAAATTCATAGCTACAGTTTTGTGATAATTTTGTACGTTGCAACAGTACTTACCGCTTGCGGTATTGAAACCTGGCTACAACATAAATTCTTAATGAGAATTAAGTGTGAGTTGCAACAGTACTTACCGCTTGCGGTATTGAAACTAGTAGCCTTGCCAACACAAGCTCAACGATATGGTCAAAGAAAGTTGCAACAGTACTTACCGCTTGCGGTATTGAAACTTTTATTTACTGTAACATTAACTTTTTTCATCTTAGTTGCAACAGTACTTACCGCTTGCGGTATTGAAACACTCCAAATACATGGAGTATATCTTTTTGAATGTCCCGATGTGTTGCAACAGTACTTACCGCTTGCGGTATTGAAACTTACCTGGAGTTAAGTTTGTACCTTCTTTGTCGATACCACGTTGCAACAGTACTTACCGCTTGCGGTATTGAAACCATCGAAACGATCTCTCACGTCTTTCATAACGTAAGGTTGCAACAGTACTTACCGCTTGCGGTATTGAAACAATGCAATGGAAGAATCTGCGTTCACAGATATGAGCAATGTTGCAACAGTACTTACCGCTTGCGGTATTGAAACTTCGACGATGAGCTACTAGGCCCTAATGTTCTTGAAAGTTGCAACAGTACTTACCGCTTGCGGTATTGAAACTGGTCAAAGAAACCAATACCGTTGTTAGCTTTTCTAACGTTGCAACAGTACTTACCGCTTGCGGTATTGAAACGTTAACAATTCTAAGAAGTTCTTCGTATTCGGTTTGTTGAAGTTGCAACAGTACTTACCGCTTGCGGTATTGAAACTGCTAACAAACGACCTTCGGGATTACCAAAGAAGGCAATATTATAGTTGCAACAGTACTTACCGCTTGCGGTATTGAAACTCAACAAGCTTTAATGCTTTAAGCATCTGCTCTTGAGTGCGGTTGCAACAGTACTTACCGCTTGCGGTATTGAAACATAATAAGTACCTTCTTGGTACTCGGGAAGGCCTGTGACCGTTGCAACAGTACTTACCGCTTGCGGTATTGAAACTTGCGGCGTTGCATGCAACCTTTGTCGTTCTCGTACTTCTTGTTGCAACAGTACTTACCGCTTGCGGTATTGAAACCTAACGCCTCGTGATTCGGGCGCTGAAGCTGGCTCAGGCAGTTGCAACAGTACTTACTGCTTGCGGTATTGAAACGAGAACTCACGGACTGCAATAAACATGTCCCCATAGACGTTGCAACAGTACCTACCGCTTGCGGTATTGAAACGGCATGTTAGAAGTATTTGTTTTTACAATTTCTCTGGTTACAACAGTACCTACCGTTTACGGTATTGAAACTTTGGCAACAAGAAGAATTTGTAACCATGATCTTTTGCCAGTTGCAACAGTACCTACCGTTTACGGTATTGAAACCAGATAGGATCATATGCTGTCCCAGGACCAGCTTTGGCCGTTGCAACAGTACCTACCGCTTGCGGTATTGAAACACTAGATATTCTGCAATATCAATTAGTTAATCTTTTTCTGGTTGCAACAGTACTTACCGTTTACGGTATTGAAACCCATCAAAATTGATTTCGTAGCACCCTTGCATTGTGAGGTTGTAACAGTACTTACCGCTTGCGGTATTGAAACTCGTCTAACTGAAATTGCCATGTCCACATTATTTAGATAGGATTAGTACCTATCACATCAAAATCATAATTATCATTTTAGAGCTGTTATAGAACAGCTCTTTTTTGATTCCTAGTAAAAGTTATTTTCGCTATATTTTTAATCTCCCTATAATGAACTCATAAGTTAAGCTCTCTGATTGTGACATCATGTGACATGATATATACCTCCATGATGAATACAAAATATAATAGATTTTTTATAAAAGGAATCCTTAGATAATGTACTGATGTTCTTTCAGTGGCTTAGCCTAATTATGTTGTTTGTATATAAAATAGGAGAGACTAGTATGCATCATATTACAATTAGCACTACAGGTATGTTTGATGAGATTCGCTCATCATTGGTTGCACCTGTAGAGAAAAAGGAAGTTCCAACATTTATATTTGCTTTGAATTTCTCTACTTATATAGATGAGTTCGATAGCAGCAAAAAATATGAACTAGAGGATCAAGATATTAAATTCGAGCGTAAACGGATTCGCGAATTTGTTAAAGCCGTTTGTAAAGATGAGGGCAAGCCTTTTGAAGAGTGTCGTAGTACATTGCTTTCTGCTTTGCCTGAATTTATTCGTTATGGCACCTACAATGGAGCGCCATTGTTATCAACACCACGAAATGGATCGTATGAGATTTATGCTATGTATAAAAGTGTTGAAGGTCGTAGATTAATATTTCAAGAACTTGGTTCTTCTAAGGAAAGAGCTCAATATGTATACGACCATATGTTACGTTATTTTATAACAAAACTGTTTTCTAATATGGGGAATTTTGGATATATATCAGATTCAATTAACATAGAAACGCCTTTATCGGTATATACTATACAGCAGACATTAGATAATGTAGTTAAGGATTATATTCCATTTGATAGAATCCAAGTATCATCTACCCCTACTCAGTATGTAATGAATAAGTCCAATCAAGTTTATTCTGAATTTCTTCTCATTGCCGATGCCTTGGGTGCTTACATGGTGCAAGAAATGAAGGGCGATACAGAATCTGAACAGTTAGTCTCTTTATCTAGCAACCTATTTTTCCGCGATATTTGTAAACCGATGTGCAGACTATTCATAGATTCTAGTGATGCTCATATATCGGTATATGATGAATGTAATTCTTGGGTGGATAATTTAATAGAGCAGTTTTGGTATAGCAAATACACTGCATTTCGTAATACACTACGTGAAGTACCACGGTGTGATGATGGGGTATTAGCATACGTGAAAGCTAGTACAGTGTTTCCATTAGTAGAAGCGGCTATTAAAAAGCTTTCGCTATCTAAGCTCGGTATTGAACTACATGCTAAGCAAGAGCAATATAAAGAATATCTAGATTTCTTGTTGGCCTATGATAAAGATGTAGATTCACTAATAGCAGAAATGCATTCATCAAACAATAGCTTGCAAACGTATATTTCTGGTTCAATTTTAGAATTGTATAATCAATCTCTATTCCCTAAATGCGATTGTCCTCCTAATATAAAAGGGAATCTTAATAGTGAAATATGTTGTCAGATATATTGTGCTATTGATTCATGTAAGCGTGCTATTAGGAAATATCATATGTATGAACGTGTTTTTCCTATCGTGGACTACCTAGATGCACTTGTAAGGAATATTGATATTCCTTCGACCGACTCTTGGGAGTATGAATATATATCAAAAGTATCTCGCATATCCAAGTGGTATAGAGCTTTAGCCTATGCTTTCACAGGTAGTAGCGAGGCTGAAAGTATTTTCAAAGAATTGATTCAAGCTCAGGAACAAGAACCATTAGTCGAGCATTGTGAATCAGAAGCATTTGTAGCGGATATAGCAGAACCAGTAAATGCATTTTCTTTAGATTTCTTGCATTATGCATTATTGCAATATTACGTGGAAACGAATAATCGTAAGAGCTATGAATTATATATTGAGACTATATATCCTTCTCTTTCCCAAAATCACTTTGATTTTATGAGTCAAATGCATACATTGCTAGGTAATATAGATGAGGCAGATTATGAAAATTATAATAATGGTCTATTCTGTCTATGGATTAAGGCGTTGTGGCACTTTTACTTAGATTGTATTGATGAAGCATTTTGGCATACATTAGCATCATTATGGGATACGAACTATAACAATGAAATGTGTTTGTGGAATGCACATGATTTTACCGCTCATCAATTAATCCTCACGTATCTCGTTAAGTTTGCAGCTCATTTTGGTGATACAAATCGCATAGAAAAGTATCGAGAATATTTAGAGTATTATTTTGATTCTTATATATTCACGGATGGAGCTAGTCTTGGATATGATTGGAATGAACCGGAGTATTATATAATGGCTCAAGTTAATGAGCAATTAGGAAACCTTGAACTTGCTCAAGAGCAGTATGATAAAGCTTATGCTCTAGCTACTTATTCACAAGCTAAGTGGAAATTTTTTGAAGCTAAACATGGAAATCGTTGGGGGTTATTTACATATGTAGAACTTAATGGAGACAAACCTAATCTAGCTGAATGGCTTACAAGCTATTCACCAGCATTTTCTACAATCGATGAATATAAAAAGGTGTTAGCACCAATTATGAGCTATGTGTTTAATTGATTGCGGGCAATTTCATACTACAAACACAAAAAACTCTACCCTAGATCTCCTAAGGTAGAGTTTTCATCTATAAATCTCTATAATACGATGCTTATTGTATCGTATATTTGTTTGATATATAATTAACATAAGATAGTTGGACGAGGTTGGGCCTCTCTTCGTTATTGAAGGGAGGGGTAAGCCTATGAGTGATTATGAAATCATTATGCTCCTATTACAGGTGATGACCGTGGTTATTGCCTTTGGGGCGTTAATAGCGCTTATTTGTCTAGGAAAAGACAAATAGCCCTTCGTTATCTTTGATAATTCGATAACAGAAAGGCCATTTCTACATTACTATATAATTCAGAGATGAGCCTGACGTATCCACTCGTCTGACTATCTCCTTATATTATAACGACGGTTTCATTCATCGTCAAATATAGATGATCACAGTCATTATTGTTGGGATATTAATAGTGCTTATTCGCCCAGGTAAATAGAAATAGCCCTTCGTTACCTTAAAAATCGTTAACTAAGGACCATTTCTACATTTTATGTTTTCCGAGATGAGCCTGACGCAACTACTCGTCTGACTATCTTCTTATAGTATAACGATGGTTACGTTTATCGTCAAACACAGATGAACAAGTATGTCCTTGTTTATATTATTATATGTTCTGCCATTAAGTATGGAGGACATGAATTCTGAGCTGTTTTAAAACGGCTCTTTTTTTGTTCCTAGTTTTTTTGATTATCTCCCCATAGAGAATCTCCGTATAATGAACTCACAAGTTAAGTCCATTGGTTGTAAATCAGTAGCATGATATACCTCCTTTGAATAAGAAATAATAATAGACTCCTTTCTGATAGAACATGAATCGTGCAGATGGTGAGCTGGTTTCTTCCGATGGGCTTAGCCTAGTATGTTGTTTGTATTACATGAGTTATATGAGTTTTTATACACGGAGGTTCGTTATGGAACGATTTACTATTCAGAAAAATGATTTTTTATCCCATGATTGTACCGGTTACTTTCACCTATATTATGTAGGGTACGGACAACCAGGCAATCCGGATTATTTGAACACGTTGAAAAATATATTTGTTTCTACACATCCAGATACGTTGCGAGCCGCCTCTAGGCAAGCAGCAGCGTTAATGATACAGGATATTCCGCAGGTCATGGATGTTGAAGGTTTGGATACGGCCATTCTCATGGCGGTGCCACGGTCCAAGTCGGGCATGTGCAATTGGCAACTCGGGTTTAAGGCTGCTGTGCGGACTACTGTGAAAGCCCTACAGGCCGATAATTTATCCGTCATTGACGGTACGGATTGTATTTTCCGCCATACGAGTACCAAGATGACGCACTTGCGTAAGCCTGTGTCTAATTTTGAGAATACTGGTAGTGAGCCCTACCCAGGGATTACCAAGGATACTTGCGATATCCAGAACGAGTACATCAAGGGTAGAACGGTTATTTTAATCGATGATATTTATACAAAAACAGTCAATGTTGACGAAGATTGTATTCAAGCATTGTACGATGCTGGTGCAGCGCGCGTCGTTTTCTACGCCGTAGCCTACACCAATCGAAATGCGTATAAAAGAGGAGCATAATATGAACATTTCACCTATAGCTTTGAAAATTTGGGCTGTTCAACAAGCCACCAACCAGATCAAATCGAGAGCTAGCTTTCACAATACGTGGAAAACAGCCGATGAATTCCTCGCCATGATGGACGACATCCCTCACATTGATGAGGCGGTGCACAGCTTGTCCGTGGCGGCGGACGATATGGACTGGATGGATGGCGCCGTGTGCTGCTTTGATGCGGATTTTCCCATCGTGAACACCAGCGCACCCAATGGCGACCGGCCCTATCTCTTGTTCTACAAGGGCGACCTTAGCCTACTTGACGATTTGAACCGCAATGTGGCGGTCATCGGGTATACGACGCCTACCGATGAGCAGGTGGCTCGTGAAAGCAAGATTGTTGAGCAATTAGTCCATTACAATCAGCATATCGTGAGTGGTCTCGCTAAGGGTTGCGATGGTATTGCCCATACGGTATGCATGGATTGTGGTGGAAAAACTATTGCCATTTTGCCATCACCTTTGAATTCCATATTCCCGGCTGCTCATCGTGATATGGCGCAGCGCATCGTTGAAACGGGGGGCCTCATCATTACCGAGTATTGCGACGAACCGCATAGCCGTCATGAAGCCATCAACCGCTTTGTAGAACGAGATCGATTGCAAGCTTTATTTGCTAAGGCGGTCATCCTCATTGCTAGCTATGAAGGTCGTGATGGGGATAGCGGTTCCCGTCATGCGATGGCAAAGGCTAGCAAATATGGTCATATGGCATGTGCCATGTATAATGCTGCCACCGATGACAATGCACGGGATATGAAGTTAAATCGTAGCTTACTAGCATCGCAACAAGCGCGACAACTTGTGGTGGCGAAGGGAAAAGCAGATACATTGGCAGTCACTGTCGAGGATATCGTTCAGCTCGTGAACCCATCATTGGAACTGGCAGATACACTATTTTAAATTCGGTAGTAGGTATCTTTGGTGATTACAGTACTATTACAGTACATTTAGAAACAATAGGTATAGTTTGATAGAGGAGGTTCTATGTTTCACATCGTCGATGTAGATAATACATTAGTGTTTACCAATCAATTAAATACAGCCGGTTATGTGTACGCCTTGGCCCAGGTGGGACTAGAACCACGTACTGTTATACCGGACCGCATTACGCGGGATGTGGTGCGCAGCTGGTATCCACAGCTCACAGACCAAGAATTAGGATTTATCACATCCCATAAGCAAGCTTATGTGCGCACCCATTTGGAACAAACCACGCTTAACCTTGCAATGGCGCATTTACTGATTACCCAAGGTAGCGAGTATTGCGCTTTGTGGACCGCCGCTGATCCAGAACGAGTGCGGTTGCTGTTGAACTTTCACAATGTGACGGATTACAAGGCCATCCGGTTTAGCGATAAGTCCGTCGGAGATGTGGTTCACGCTATTCAAGATTTTTGCGCACTATTTCAATGTGGGCCACAGGATTTATGTTTTTATGATGATGACCCCGCCGTAATTCAGCGATTGCTAGATTACGGCGTATACGTCATGGCTGCGTAGGTAAGGAGGAAATACTATGCGTCACATTACGATTAGCACAACGGGCATATTTAATGCTATCCGGCCGTCCTTGTTCCCGCCGATAGAGGGGAAGGAAATGACGACGTTTTTACTTGGCTTGGATTTTAATACAGGCGGGATCATCCCATTTTATGATGAGGAGCAAGATGATGTGGTTGTCAATGGTCCTCATGTTGAGCTGGAACGGCAGCGGATTCGCGCGTTCGTCAAGGCTGTATGTGAGGAGATGGGCAAGCCCTTTGAGGAGTGTCGCAGTGCGTTCTTGTTTTCTTTGCCCGAATTTATCCGCTATGGTACGTATAACGGACAGCCTCTATTAGAAAAACCCCGTACGGGTGAGTATGAGGTGTATGTCTTGTATAAAAGCCACAGAGGTCGCAAGTTATTATTTCAAAAGGGCCGCCCACCTAAGGATGAGGCGCAATATGTATTTGATAACATGCTACGCCATTTCATAACGGCCTTGTTTTCCGATGAGGGGACGTATGGCTATTTAGCTGACGTTAAGCATATAGAAACGCCCCTATCCCTTGGCGTGTTGCAACAGGCTTTAGAGGACATATGGTCTGCGGACGAAGATATATTCAGTGAAGGGGTTGATGCCTTTTCGGTACCGAATCACTACGTGATGACCGAGCCTACACAGGTTCATTCTGAATTTTTACTCCTTGCCGATGCGCTTGGTGCCTATATGGTGCAGGCTATGGACGGAGAAACGGAATTGGACGCGCTCAAGACCTTGTCGAAGGATGTATTGTTACAACATATTTGTGAGTCCATGTATAAAATGTACATGGCGCCTTCTGAAGAGTCAGCTATTGACGTCTATGATGATTGTGAACGCTGGCTTAATCCGTTGATTCGGCAATGTTGGAATAGCCAATATACGATGGTCCGTCGTACCTTAAAGCAGGTGCCTACTTATGATGATGGTGTGCTTGGTTATGTGAAAGAACAGAAGGTATTTCCTCTTGTGGCACACGTGATTCGGGAACTTTCAACAGAGAATCTGGGCGTCGAATTGCATCCAAAGGTGCATCAGTATAAGCAGTATTTGGATGTCCTCGTTCCTTATGCAGACCGCGTGGAGGACCTGTATCGCAAACGCTATGTTGGGGTGGGCGATGAGATCTTGTCCGTCATGGATGAATCCAATCCGTTTGGTCTAGGTGATTCGGCTGACGTAGATAATCCGTTTGGGTTTACTGACCCCTTTGGCATGAATAAAGCGGATGATATGCCGCCGGTCGATGTGGAATTATGTTGCCACGTGTATTGTGCACTGGATGCGTGTCAGCGTGCCATACGAGGCGAGCGCATGTACCACAATGTGATTCCTATCGTGAATTTCCTAGATGATTTGGTCGCTCATGCAGATATTCCTTCGTCGGATTCGTGGCAGTACGAGTATATGTTGAAAGTAGGTCGTCTGTCCAAGTGGTATCGGGCGCTAGCCTATGCTTTCACAGGGCGTAGTGAGGCTGAAAGTCTATTCAAAGAGTTGATTCAGGCTCAGGAAAAGGATCCATTAGAGTATGAAAGTTATTCGGATGCATTCATTAATAACTTGGCAAATCCGTCGAGTGCCTTTGACCTTGACTATTTGCAACTTGCGTTATTGCATTTTTATGTAGAAACGGACAATCGCGTTGGTTATGAGCGCTATATTGAAACTGTGTATCCACCGCTCTTCTCCATGCGTTTTGACTGGATTAGCCAGATGCATGTGCTCTTAAATGAGAATGGTCATGAGACGGAAGATGAGTATACAGAGGGCAATCACTATTGGAACTATACGAATGCGGTGTTCTTGTTGTGGCTCAAGGCCGTATGGCACTTTCACCTAGATCACATGGACCAATCGTGCTGGGACGAACTTGGCACCTTGTGGGATGCGACCTATGACAATCCAAACTATGCGCGCCATACGCAGGACCATTACGCGTACCTCGAATGTGTCAAATACATGGTGAAATTGGCCGTCCATTTTGGCGACATTCGACGGGCCGAGATGTACAAGCGGAATTTACAAACCCTCATCGATGAGGAGTATAAATTTGGCTGGGCCGGTACCGCATTAGGATATCCATGGAATGCATCGGATTATAGTATTATGGCTCAGATTAATGAAAGCCTTGGCAAATTAGACCTTGCGAAGGAGCAATATGATAAGGCTTATGCCTTGGTGAGCTTTGCCCAAGACAAATGGCGCTACTTTGAAGGCAAACATGGTAACATCTGGGACTTACCAATTGCCGTAGACCCAGAGGCGACACAACCTACACTAACCGAATGGTTAACAAACTATACACCGAAATTCTCTACCATTGACGAGTACAAGAAGGCACTGGTGTCTTGGAGGAGCTATGTATTTCACTAAATAATATTGTTTGAATAGTATATATGCATGAACATAGCCAGTATCTTTGAAGAGAGGTACTGGCTATATTTATGGATTATATACATTGACTATTGCATTGAAATTTGTGTTGTGTTAAAACAGTTTTAAACATGTTGTGTAGAAAGGCGATACATATGAAACAGTATTTAAAACAATTTGCTACATCAAGATGGTTTGATTTAATCGGCGTGGCACTCGTAGTTGGCATTGCAATCTCTGCAGGGTATCTTAATTCTCGACTTGAGAAATTTGTAGATTGGGGACCATGGACTGCGTTAGTTCCATTTGGCCTTATTTCTGTTATCAATGTTGGTATTTCTATGTTGTCTACACGATTTACTGGCCAATTGAACAAATGGGGTAACTATCTTGGCATTGTTAATACTGTGTTATCAGGTGTAATTGATTTCATTCTTGGTAATAAAGCCGCGATTATTACATATCCTGTTACCTTTATTATTTATACATTTGCTATAAAAAAATGGAAAGCATCGCATGATGGGATTCCTAATACGATGAGTCCATCACAAAAACGATGGGTAGGATCTATGATTACCGTGATGGCTTTTATTTTTTCTATCATAGCTAACTTTATTGGGTTTAGCGGTCATATTAATTTCTTATCGATTCTTACAACGATTGTATTTGCCTTATCTCTCATCGCTAATCTATTTAACGCTCTAAAATTAAATACGCAATGGCCATTTTGGATGGTCTATAATATCGTTCAGCTTCTAAAAGCATTCACTCAAGGAAATTTTGCCAATGTTGGTAAATATGTATTTTATATTCTTAATGCCATTGGTGCATTGCTAGTTTGGAATGATAAAGAAGCGAAATAAACATTTTGCTTGTATTCAGATTTATAGCCAGTATCTCGACAATGAGGTACTGGCTATTTTATGTATAGACAGGCTATAATGTTTATAAAATAAAAGCTTGATGAGGTGCATAGATTGGGGATTAGCATTGATGGTTATTGAAATTACTAAAAAGCATATTATTGTGGCTATTACATGTTTAGCAATTGGTGTTGCTATAGGTGTTGGTACAGTTATGTTGGTCAATCACGAATCAAAGAGTATGGGCCAAACGGAGACAACGAGCGCACAAGTAAAGCCAGTTGAGGCACCAAGACAGGAAACGTCAACACCGACAAATCAAGCTAATACTAACTCGATAGATGTGTTTACGTATCGTAATGCCCGATTCGGCTTTTCTGTTCGTTATCCTAGTACATGGGTAAAGGGGCAGGAACCGACTAATGGTGATGGGTGTGTTATATCACCTCAAGATGGAACTATTGAAGTTACCGTATCTGGTTCGAATAATACACTTAATGAAACAACACAAGCAGCTTATTATCGGACTCTTAATGTAGCCAAGCAACGAGGTATACCTGGATTTCATACCGTCAGTGATGATTGGTATGTCGTAACGTATACTGATGGTACATTTATTTATTATGTGAAAGGTTTTGTTGGTGCTGGTTCTGAAAATAAATTGCATATTAAGTATTTACAATCAAAGAAAGATCAATATCAAGATGTAGTACAACAATTAGAAAATGGATTTAACCATGGAAATTTAGATGCAGGGCACTAACTGATGATATAACTATAATCTATATGTTTAAGAGGTGAGTCTATTGAAATATATGCTTGTAAAATTCTTATTGAGTTCTATTCTTATCATTGGTTGTATGGGACAAACTGCGTTTGCCAAAACTGATGATGCAGGTGTTTTAGCCGGATTAGAATCTAATTCGGATATGTACTCTTATTTGAATCATTACCATTATTCTTTATGGCTAGCAGATCATCGTTATTCTAGTCATGATATGTACATCTCTGCGGACCAATCAGTTATTATTTCATTATGGGATTATAGCACACCACCAAGTATGATATATATTACAAAATCAGGATATGCTACCAATAAAGGGGCCATGGTAGGTATGACGCGTAGTGAAGTGGAATCTCTTTATGGACCGCTTCTTGAGGATACTGAATGGGGCCGTCCGGCAGAGCCATATGGCGACATCTACCATGGTTATGATACATATACAGGGTACTATGTGGGCGAATACGTAGGTTATCACAATGAAGGCTTATCTTTTGTGTTCAATAAGTATACAAATCGAGTCGTATTGATTCGGTACCAACGTGATCGACATGGAAATAGTAATGTATTGAGTGATGTAAAAGAATATAACTTACTACCTTATTTACTATAGTGAATAGTATAATGTAGATATGAAAAGAAACCTCTACCTAGAATTTTTAGGTAGAGGTTTATCTATAAATCGGTATAATACGATGCTTATTGTTTCGTATGTTTGTTTGCTATATAATAAGCCTAAGATAGTTAGACGAGGTTGGGCCTCTCTTCGTTATTGAAGGGAGGGGTAAGCCTATGAGTGATTATGAAATCATTATGCTTCTATTACAGGTGATGACTGTTGTTATCGCTTTTGGAGCACTGATAGCGCTTATTTGCCTTACAAAAAGCAAATAGCCCTCCGTTACCGCTTGGTAGCTAGATAAACGAAAAGGCCATTTCCTAAGTAAATTAATTTTCGAGATGAGCCTGACGTTACGACTCGTCTAGCTATCTTCTTATATTATAATAAGGTTATGATATATCGTCAAATTAAGATGAATGAGCGAGTGAGGTATAGTGTTTCTAACTATAATCTCTAAGAGGAGCTTTTTATGTTAAAACGTATTTTTATAATGTTAGCAGTAGCGCTAGCTTTCACGATACCTAGCCAAGCGATATCGATACAGGAACTCAAGTCATCATCGCAGTTTAAGGTGATGTATGAGGTAACGCCTGATGGCCCTAATGCAGATGAGCATACTACATGGTATTTAGATACGAAATCCATAGAGGTATTAGAGTATGCACCACCTATGTATAAAATTAAAGCCACGGTATATAATGCGTACCAATCGCCACGTAAAAACGTTATTTATAGTGATTCTTGGATTGTGTCCTATGATACTCGTTTGTCGCTGGCAAGTCAGGTATATCATGCGAAACAAGTGGGTGCTTCGTTGACGACTGTTATTGATGCGGCACAGACGAAAACAGGTATGATGGGCACTGAGGAACCATTAGGTGTATTTTCTTTTGACGGTCAGTCATTGCCGATTCAGGTGAAAGCCTCGACTCGTGCTATTGTGCGCATGGCTCCGAATACGACTCGCTATGATATAGCAGATACATTATTCTATGAAGCGTATCGTATGCATTTTGAGGATGTGGTGGTGAAATGAGGCCTATGATGAAAGTATTATATATAGCAATGGCGTTGGTGCTGTCTTGTGTGGTGCCTGCGCATAGCATGTCCATGCAGGAATTACAAAATACGAGCCGCTTTGAAATGCTTCATGGCTTTGGTGAAAGCGGCAATGGTGATGGCACCTATATAGATAAGGACTCCATCAAGGCCTCTAACGGACCGAATGGAACTAAGCAAATTGCCCTCACACAGTATGTGCTCATGCCTGCTGGAGATATAATTCAGGAAAAGCAGGTTCTATACACCTTTGATACAAAGTATTCTTTTGTGAATCTCATAAAGAAGCTCGGGACCAATCAGTTAGAATCATATAAAGATCTATGGTTGTCTAAACAAAAGAATTCAGGGATTTCATCTACTATTATTGATTTTAAAGAGTATCATATAGATGGGAACCGGTATGATACACAACGTGAAGCGCAAGACAGACGAATGGCAACGGCCCCTGTAGATTTTGGTTTCGCAGGATACCTCTTGGCAAACCGCCTGTATGAACGTGCATATGGCGTACAATTTGACGATGTAGTTGCGAAATAGGAGGCGCTTATTATGGCAAGTACAGTTATCGATAGCAAGGTGTTTGGTGCTTTGTTTAGCACTGATGAAATGAGACGTGTATTTAGTGATCTAAATCTCGTACAAAAATGGTTAGATACCGAGGCAGCTCTAGCAAAGGCACAAGGCGAGCTCGGTGTGATTCCTAGGACTCAAGCCGACGATATCGTTAAGTATGCTGATGCGAAGGCTCTTAATATTGAAGAGATTGGCGAGTTTTACAAATCCTCCATTACCATTGTTCCTTTGTTGAAAGCTTTCAAAGAAATCTTGCCAGATAATGCAGGCGAATATGTTCACTGGGGCGCTACCAGCCAAGATATCGTTGATACTGGTCTTATTTTGCAGGAAAAAGAAGCGTATCACATTATCTTGCGAGATATGAAGTTGTGCCAACAACATGTGCTCAATCTTGTAAAAAAATATAAAGATACAATTATGTGTGGTCGTACTCATGTTATCCATGCGTTGCCAATCACGTTGGGCTATAAAGTTGCTGTGTGGGCCGATGAATTGGGTCGAGATATTCAACGGTTGGAAGAAATCGCAAAACGTGTATTTGTCGGCCAAATGTCTGGTGCTGTAGGTACGTTGGCATCGCAATCTGAAAAGGGTTTAGAAACACAAAAGCGGATGATGGAAATTCTTGGATTAGAACAACCGACAATTTCTTGGCATGTTGCTCGCGATAGCCAAGCAGAATTTGCCAGTACATTAGCGATTTGTGCCGGTACATTAGGTCGTATCGCCCATGAAATTTTAAGCCTACAACGGACAGAAATCCTTGAGTTAGAAGAACCGTTCTTCATGGGGAAAGTTGGTTCCTCTACGATGCCTCACAAACGGAACCCTCAAGTATTAGAAAATATCATCGCCGTTTGTCGCAGTGTTCGTACTATTGCTCCTGGTATTGCAGAAGCGATGATTTGTGAAAACGAACGCGACTGGGATGTTTATTAACAGAATGGGAATCCATCCCAAGAGCATGTGAACTATTGGCTGCGGCGTTAGAAAAATCTAAAGACGTACTAGAACATCTTATTGTATATCCAAAACATATGGAACAAAATCTATACAAACTACGTGGCCTCATGATGAGTGAATGTATTATGATGCATTTGGCACCTCGTTTGGGCCGTATGACTGCGCATTCCATCGTTTACCGTACATGCATGAAAGCCTATGAAGAAGAAGCCCAAATGAAAGATGCTTTGATGGCTGAGCCAGAAGTTACTGAAGATTTCACAGAAGACGAAATCGACTATATGCTAGATCCTCATAACTACCTTGGACTAGCAGTTCAATTTGCGGATCGGGTACTACAAAAATATAAATAAATCACTATCCTATGAATACTAAAAAGCCCGTCTTAAGATGATATGTACCCATTTTCCTGGACACATATTATTTACTAGCCTAAACACATGGATGCTTCCCTGTATTTTACAGGGGGCATCCATTTTGTTTTTTTCTGAATCCTTTTATCATTGTAATAGTTGAT
>SKEG01000520.1_pt1 | contig 40841 bp, 39 predicted proteins | sample 4826631 | NCBI WGS metagenome assembly SKEG01 (sample SAMN11008815, study PRJNA524170) | human gut metagenome | biome: Human fecal sample; material: Feces; isolation source: fecal sample from pouch patient p26, p34, p50 | host: Homo sapiens | place: Israel: Tel-Aviv | collected 2016-11-02
TTCAAGCTCATTAATTGTTTGTTTTTGCGAATTGACTTCGCATGTTTGTTCTCACTAAATCAATTTGATTTGCGAGTCCTCACACGATCGTTTGTCAAAATTTTGTTCAGTTTTCAAAGGTCTACCAGCGTTGTGTTATCAACGTTTATGTCGTTTAACACAACTTTTTAAGTATATCGCGAGGAGCAATTTATGTCAAGGATTAATTTCAATTAATTTGAAGAATCAATGACGTTGTCCCTCGCGACAACAGAAATATACTATACACTCATCTCCGCCACCCGTCAACACTTTTGTGACATTTATTTTAATTTTTGTGCAAAAAGATTACGAAGCGGTTTCATTTTATTACCGTTGCTTTACTATCGTCGTTTCCTACGCAAACAAAAAGTGCGCCATCCCAACCTATTTGGAACAACACACTTTCCTTTATTCAAGTTTTTACAAATCTTCTGGAACATTATCAATCGGTATTACGGTCATGGCACCCTGCCGAAAGACGTTGACGTGATGAATGTCGTGAGCTTTCAACATTGCTAATGCATCTTGAAAATGGTTTTCGTAATTAGTAACATCATGTGCGTCTGAGCCAATCGTGTAACGCTTGCCGCCGAGTTGTTTGTAAATCTCAATAGCGTAATCATACAAACCAATATTGCGATACTTATACATACTCTTGGTGTTCAACTCAAACGCCATGTTATTTTCAATTGCTACTTTAAAAATCTTCGTGAGCAGGACACCTGCCGTCGTAGCAAACTGTCCCGAAGTTAAGTTCAAACGCCGAACTCCGTAATCAAAATGCGCCAAAACATCCGCGTCGTGATATTCGTTAATTCCTTGCCACATCATTTGGTAGTATTCCTGCGTGACCTTTAACGGATCGAGATGGGCAACCTGTTCATCTTGGAAATCCATCTCGCCATTCTGATGGAAGCTTAACAGGCGCAAGTCGAACGCGTGATGAGCCATGTAATCCTTAATACGATCAATTTGACCGGCTGAAACGCCAATTTCGACGCCCTTATAGATTCGTTTACCAGTAGCCTTCTTCAATCGTTCAATTTCGGTAACGTATCCGGTATAGTCCGGAATACTATCCTTTTTGTCCGCGTCAGGATTATTAAATTCCAAATGTTCCGTTGAAACGAAATCATCTCCGGAAACTTTTAGGTAATTTTCCATCTTTTCGTCCGAATCAAATGAAAAATCGGTGTGTACGTGTTGGTCATAATACAACATAAATATCGCCCTCCGTTCTTGGTGCAAGCCCTTCCTAATGCTATTTTAGCACAATCAGAGAGTGACCGAACGGATTTAGCTCACAGGATTGATAATTAACCGCCTAATTAAGCCAAGTCTTCTCCATTAGATTGGATAACTTTTTGATACCACGCAAACGAATCCTTCTTAGACCGTTTTAGCGTTCCGTTTCCTTCATCGTCTTTATCAACGTATATAAATCCGTAACGCTTCGACATTTGCCCTGTGGAAGCTGAAACAAGGTCGATGAACCCCCACGGCGTATATCCCATTAAATCCACTCCGTCGAGTTCAACCGCCTTCTCCATTTCTTCAATATGTGCCCGTAAGTAAGCCACACGGTACGGATCGTGGATCTGGCCGTCTTCCGTCACCTTGTCATAAGCACCCAACCCATTTTCTACAATGAATAGTGGTAAATGATAGCGATCAGTCAACCAGTTCAACGAATAACGCAGTCCAACCGGATCAATCGACCAACCCCAGTCACTAGTTTTAACGTGCGGATTATCCACCACGATCTTTTCCAATGGCAACTCGTCGGCATCCAAATCCATCCCTGCTGGAAGAGCAACCGTGTAAGAACTGTAGTAACTAAATCCAACGTAATCCACAGTTCCTTCCTTTAAGAGCTGCCGATCTTCTTCGGTAATATCTGTACGATAGCCCTTCCGCTGGAGGTACGCCTCAATATTCGCCGGATAAACGCCATTTACGTGTACGTCAGAGAACCAGTAGCGACGTTGCATTAGTCGTTCCGCAAGCATGACGTTATTTGGCGCAGAATTCAATGGGTATAGCGGCGTGAAATTGATCATGCAACCAATTTGGAAATCGGGATTGATTTCATGGCCTAACTTCACAGCACGGGCGCTCGCTACTAACTCGTAGTGGGCCGCCTGGTACATTGCCGCTTCCCGATTTTCCCCGGCCTTAAAAATTAGTCCCGAATTGGTTGCCATCAAAAAGTCGTTGTTGTACATTGTTTGGTTGTTAATTTCGTTAAAGGTCATCCAATACTTGACTTTGTTACGATATCGTTTAAAACAAACTTCCGCGAACCGAACGAACAGGTCAATCACCCGGCGGTCCGCAAAACCATTGTACTTTTTCACTAAATGATACGGCATTTCAAAATGTGCCAGAGTAACCACTGGCTCAATGCCGTACTTCAAACATTCATCAAACAAGTTGTCATAAAATTGCAAACCGGCTTCGTTAGGTTCTGGATCGTCACCATTCGGGAAAATTCTCGTCCAGGCAATTGAGGTCCGAAACGCTTTGATCCCCAATTCTGCAAATAACTTCACGTCGTCTTTGTAGCGGTGGTAAAAATCAATCCCCTCATGATTGGGATAGTTCTTGCCCGGAACCACTCCGTCAGTGATTTCCCGCGGATGATCTTTAGTGCCGGCGGTCATTACGTCCGCGACGCTCACGCCTTTTCCATCCGCTTGCCAAGCTCCCTCTAGTTGATGAGCAGCTACCGCGCCACCCCACAAGAAATTTTTAGGTAATTTTGTCATGTGCTCGTCTCCCTTGTTAAATTGATGAAATCCCTTACATTTTATTTTGCACCGTCCCATTGATTTTGTACAATTTTTCGGCAAACAAAAAACATGTTTCGCGAATAAAACGCAAAACATGCCACACTTATTTTTTATTCTGTAAAGATTTGCGTTCGGGACTTACCCAAGTCCCAGATCCCAATCCAAAGATAGTTTTTAAGGCTGGGATAAACGTAGTTACCACCGTAATGGGGTTAATCATCCAAAAGAAAAGCATGTACAACGGAGCAAAGATGATGTACTTAAGCTTGGCCGCGTGATGATCGAGTAACAAGGCCGCCAATAACTGAAAAAAGCCGGCAATGATTTCAAAGGCAATAAAGATAAAGGCCATCATAAAACCATGGAAAACGGTATCGTAATGCCCATTTAGATACGCGCCACCCATGGTGATTGCGAAAATAATCGCCGTAATCACGAAGAAAAACGACCAGATAATCGAGAGGGTTGAATCGATAAACATCGACATTTGGTAACGGTGTTTGATCGGATGCCGGACGAACTTCTTGATGTTCGTTAACCAGACTTCAGTTCCTCCCTGCGCCCAGCGCTTACGTTGCCGATAAAGATCGCGGATCGATTCTGGCACGTTCATGTGGAACACAATGTTAGGCGCAAACCGGGGCACCGCACCAATCATCTGGTGGTCCCAGGCGATGCTAATGTCCTCCGTCGCTCGATTTTGGCGAAAACCACCCACGTCAATTAAAAAGTCCTTCTTATACATGGTGTTGGCGCCACTGTAAGCGTACATCGAATCGTTAACCGCGGTTTGGCTGCGCTTGATCACCCCTACAATGCTTGAAAATTCTACCGTTTGGGCTTTGCCAATGATCTTAGTTCGATTTTGGACGTCCATGTTTGCGGTTACCGCAGACGTGTTGATGTCGCGATCACTCAGAAAAAAGTTCATGTACTTCATCAGCGCGTCGGGCTCGGGAATGGTGTCGGCGTCGTTACTTAAAATGTATTCGCCCTTAGCAAAGTACATCCCGATATTGAAAGCGTGAGCCTTCCCCTTATTTTTCTTGATTTTAATGGTGCGTAGCCTTGGATAACGCTCCCGGAGCCGGGCCAAAATCGCAGCGGTCTGGTCCGTGGATCCGTCATCCATCACTAACACTTCAAAATTATCATAGTTAATTTCTTCAAATAGGTAAGTAATCGTTTCTTCAATCATTACCTCTTCATTATGAGCGGGAATCATGATTGTTACCATCGGCTGCTCTTCTGCAGGCAAATTTCGCCAATTATCGTCACGTTTGTTAGCTTTCAAAAATCGGTAAGATAGCGAGCCGGTAAACCAAAAGAACGCCCCCCACTACGGGATACAAACATAGAATTAATAGTACAAAATTAGTCGCAGTAGCTAAAAAACTTCCTTTGAACAGATTGTTAAATACAATCGGTGCCATGTCCCTACTCCTTATTTAAATCATCCAAGTTAGCTTTCTGATATAGGCGATGAATTTCATCCGTATCCAAATTTTGCTCAGGCTCCACTTCATAGTACTTTACGTTTTCGCGAAACTCTTCATCACCAAAACGGTCGGTCATGAATTTCTCTAAACGTGATTCTCGTTTACGCTGATTAATCGGGTTGAACGTCGGCCACTGTTCGGCCAAGCGTTCCCGGCGCCGGTTTTGAATGATGGTCATGCTAACCGCAAATAGCCCCGCCATCGCAAAGGAAAATAGCAAGACCGCTGCTAAGAATTTAATCTCAAAAATTCCTTCCGGATCGGTCCATAAGTGAGGCACCCGCGGATCAGATTGAGCCCATAAAGCAGTTGCTGTAATCACCACGGGAACGATCACCCCGATCCAACCCAAAATAGCGACTAAAGTTTGCCAAATCTTCAGCCACCAATGGCCTTTTTCAAAATACGGGTCGGTATATAACTGTTGCCTTTTATCTTTCATTTTTCTGCACCTCGGTGAACGTCCTCAGGCTTGCCAAAAAGGTAGCCTTGCCGGGCATCAATTTGTAATTGTTCTGCTAACGCTTGATCCGCAGCATTTTCAATCCCTACTAAAACCAATTTAATATGGTTCTTGCGTGCCAAACGATTCCAAAACTGAAGGTTTAAATCAAGCCATTCGTGCGGGTCTTCTTTACGGAAACTTCGCATCGAAGCCTCCAAAATATCGATTTCAGGTAAGAGCCATTCAATACTTTTTAAATCATTTAGTTCCGAGCCCACGTTATTAACGGCAAATTGCATCCCGTAATTTCGCCCCATTTGGATTTGTTGCCTCAATAAGCGCCGGTTCACCCGTTTTTCCATGGCTTTAATCGAAATTTCTACCGCCAAATTCATTGGTTCAATTTTTGTAATTGCCCACCGAATAAAGTATTCAAAATCCCGACTACTAATTTGTTGGTAAGTTAGTTTGATGGAAAGGGTGACCGGCTCCGTTGGCAAGGAAACGAAGGTGTCCTCTAATAAATCAATCACGCGTCGTAACGGTAACGAATTAAAGTCTTGCGGCAACGTCCATTGCCCTGCGGCGTCCTGGGTGCGCAATAAGCATTCGTAACCCGTAATTCGGCCGTGTCGGTCAACCTGCTTCTGAATAAAATAGCGTAGCGGAATGTGTGGGTCACGCAAATAATTACCGCCCCGATACCTCGTTTTCCAAAAGTAAACTCCAATAATAACCACCGTCAAAACCGCCATTAAAATCGCTAGCCAAAACAAAAAATCTTCTAGTTGATTTAGCGTCATTGTGCTACCTCACCATATATGCTGATATTTTTGATATGTTCAGTTTTTTATACATCAGAGAAGCATTTTACCCTAAAAAGAGTTTAAAATCGAGGAAATATTTGCACAAAATAAAACGGGCCTAAAAGATTGCTCTTTTAAGCCCGCATATTCATCTTTAAAAGTACTAAGCAATGCTTTGAATGAACTCCTCAACTTCTGCTGGGGTGTGACGTTCGCCTTTTCCAAAGCGTGCCAATTCCTTGCCATCTTCTAACGCGATGAAACTAGGAATTCCCATAATGCCAAAGTGTTGAGCTACTTCCAAGTTGTCGTCACGGTCAACCGTGATCCAATCGTATTGGTCGTATTTCTTCATGATTTCAGGCATTGCTGGTTTGATGAACGCACAATCTGGGCACCATCCGGCGGTAAAGAAGAGCATCTTCTTACCAGTTTTAATTGCATCAAAAATTTCTTCGTTAGTTAAGTTTGCTTGATTACTCATTATGAACGTCTCCTTTTATAAGGTCGCTAGCTAACCGAAAGTTGAACTTACTTTTTGTAAGCTAACTTTATATTAATATTCTAACAGCTTCTTTTGACTTTGACAACTGAATCATCTCAGCTTAACCAAAACACAAAAAAACACACCCAGACCGGCTCTAGGTGTGCTAGCAAAAAAATAAAGAAAGATATCAATAATCTCAATGTGAGGCAGTTGTTTAATAGAAAATGGGGTATGAAGTTTCTAAATTTAAAATCTAGAAGATTCATTTTTTCTACCATGCCAAACGCGTAGTTCTTAACTACGATTATTATATTAGTACTTTAAACCTTGTATAGTGTCTCAATTTTTTAATTAAAATGACTAAAATCAGAAATTTAAAGAAAATCTATCGGATAAAACACAAAGTCGGACCACATTACGGCTTTAAAATCGCTAAAAACTCAAAATTTATCCATCTAAGCTTTAAGTTTAGTACTTTTTCGATTCGTTTTAGTAGGTTCAACTGTCTAAAATATCCACCTTATCCAACAGTTTTTCACGTGGAACAATTTATTTAGTTTGCAACGTGAACCAAAAGGACTGTTTGACCGTCCAAACTTTCAAATCAAAGGGTTGGTAAGGTAAATCTTCTCCATTGACTTGACCATGTTCCGGAGCAAAGGAGTGCACCAGAACTTCCCGCCCCGTCGCAAAGAACACGTCAGGCATCGCTAAATGGGAACCATCCTTCAACAGCTTGGCAAAAAGGCGAATAAAACGCAATAGCGTTAATTTCTCCGTAATCACCACGTCTAATTTGCCATCATCTAACCGAGCCTGCGGAGCAATTCCCACCCCGCCACCAAAATATTTGATGTTCGTAATCGAAACCAAAAAGGCATTTTTAAATTGTCGGGTTTTCCCGTCGATCGTTACACTCATGGGGAAACCCTTTTGTTTAACCAGCGTTTTTAACAACGCGGAAATGTACGCGGTTGATTCTAAGTGCCATTTGCTTAACTTGATTTTTTGCCCTTGGTTGGCTTGGTAAACGACACTGGCGTCAAACCCAATTCCCACGTTGTTACTAAAGTAGTGGACCACCGGCTCCTTGCGGTCTTGGTATGCTCCGACGTCTAAAATGGTCGGCTGAGTCGTTTGGATCAACTGTTGTAAAGCCAAATACGGGTCGCGGGATAAACCCACGGCCCGGGCAAAATCATTTCCTGATCCCGCCGGAATGTATCCCAACGGAATTGTTGCATCAACACGTTGGACGCCTTCAAGAACTTCCATGAGGGTGCCGTCCCCGCCAAATGCGACAATTATCCACCCCTTCCGATGACTGGTAGCAAATTGTTGTGCTAATTCAATGGCATGTCGGGGGTATTCGGTAACCACGCTGTCAAACTCAACCTGGTTTTGGACCAATAAATGGTGCATTTTTTGCCAAGTTTCGGCCGAATGGCGGGCCCCCGCCCATTTATTGATAATAAAGTAGTATTTCATCTGCTTACTCATCATTACTTCACAAACTTCTCCAAGAAGTGCGCCACCTCTTCGCGATAACGCTTTGGATCAGCCTTCAGGGCTTGCACGTGGTCCGCTTGGTTGACCAGATATACCCAACTTGGTACTTGGGCAGCCTCCACTAAGTCGTCCAACATTTCAATTGGCACAAACCGGTCCGCTTCGCCATGGATAAACATAATCGGTACCCGAACCTTTTTGATTTGGGCTTCGATGTCGGCTTCCTTAAATGAATATCCGGCCTCTTTTTCCGTTAACAGACTAGCAATTAGCGCTAGCTCTCGAGGCGGTAAGTGGTAGTAGCGCTTGAGGCGGTGCCGGAACTGTTGATCAAGCCGGTTGAAACTACTGTCCTCGATCACTGCCACCACGTTAGACGCAATGTCAGGTTCTCCAGCAGCCGCAATTACCGTGGCCGCTCCCATGCTGATTCCCATCAAGACAATCTTTTCATCGGCGTTAGTTAGCATTACCGCACGTTGCACCCAACGCACGTAATCGCGCCGGTCTAACCAACCAAAGCCGATTAGATTTCCTTCACTTTCACCATGACTGCGGGCGTCCGGCATCAACACGTTATAACCCAGTTCGTAAAAAATCTTCGCGTAAGGGATCATTTGCCGACGAGCGTGATGGTACCCGTGCGCCAAGATCACCGTGTGTTTGGTGGGTTGCGGTTGGCGAATGAAGGAAGCCTTTAATTGCAGTCCATCTTCGCTAAGCATTTGTACCGTTTCCGGATGTTGCTGGTTGAACCACGCCAAATTTAAGGCGTCATTATCTTCACTTTCCGAGCGTTCAATCGCCCGGTTTTTCGCTTTTTCGGTATTTTTAATGCCTACTAAGAAACTTGCGTAACCACCGATTCCCATACCAGCGGTCACGCCGACTAGTGCCGCACCGAGTCCGGCCAACACATATTTAGTGCTTCTCTTCATCTTTTGAGGCTCCTTATCTTTCCTTAAAAAATCATTCTTCTGCGATAAAAATTTACTTTCTTTCATAAATACTATATCAATTTTCCGCAGAAAAGTGCTATAGTATTTATGTAAGGGGTCCGTAGCTCAGTTGGGAGAGCATCTGCTTCGCATGCAGGGGGTCGACGGTTCAAGTCCGTTCGGATCCATTATCGGTTACATAAATTAATGATAAGTACCAAACTTTTCCGGGAGAATCGTCTCGCAGGTAAAGACTTGGTTAACGAATGGAGGGCTGAATTTTGGATTCGGCTCTTTTTTATTCAGCAATTTATTTTAGCTTTCCCACCACTTAAAAAACTCATAATTATTGAAGTGTTGTTTTCAACAATTATGAGTTTTTCACTTATTTTCGTCCGTTTCAAGTTATTTCAAGTCCTCATCAATATGGCGCTTCAATTGACTAAACCGAATCCGATTTCCGATATTCTGAATCCCGTGCAGCTTAAGGTCCTCTCGAATTCCGTTATTCATTTTATCAAGGATTGCTGCTAGTTGAGCTCGTTCGTCGTCATTTAAATAATCCAAATATTCAGGAATATAAAACAAACTCTTCTTTGCTTCTTTTTTGCCTTTTTCGGTTAATTTGATGAGTTGTACACGGCCATCAGTGGGCGACTTTTGTTTGGTAACGTAGCCTTTTTTTAGTAATTTGGCAATGAATTCCGCAATTGACTGCACACTAATCCCCAAGCGCTGCGATAGTTCTTTTTGTGAGATATTATCGCCCTCGCTTAAGGCCACTAAAATTTTATTTTGTCCCTTAAACACTGGCAAATGGCGTTCTGCCTGTTCGTCAGCCATATTTTGTAATGCCGTAAATTCAAATAATTTAGCCGCTAATTGGTGTTTTTTTACTAGTTCATCCAACATAACTCACCCGTCTCTCACTTATATAGCCCTATTATATCAAGCCGTTTAACAGATTAAAACTAAACAATCAGGTGCCTTGACTATTTAATCAGGTGCCCTTATAATATTTTTCGTCAGGGCCCCTGAATATCATCAAACACATTAAGGGAGGGTTTATCATTAACACCAAATATGCAATTGAAATTAACAATTTAAATAAAACGTACGGCAACCAGAGTGCGGTAAAACAAGTTTTCTTTAAAGTCAAACGCGGAGAAGTATTTGCCTTACTTGGTCCTAATGGAGCTGGAAAAACCACTATTCTACGGATGTTAACTACCTTATTAAAACCTACCAGCGGTTCACTCAGAATCATGGGACACGACGTTCAAGCTGAACCTCAGACCGTCCGAACCTTTTTTGGTTTGACCGGTCAATATGCTTCGATTGACGAAGATTTATCTGCTCGGGAAAATTTAACGTTCTTTGCTCGTTTGAACGGACTTTCTCGCCAGCAAGCTAAGCAGCGGACTACCGAGCTGCTTGAAGAATTTTCATTAGTAAATTCCGCGGATAAAGCAATTGCTGCCTTTTCTGGTGGCATGCGCCGGCGCTTAGATTTAGCAGTTAGTTTAATTGCCCGTCCCCAAATCATTTTCTTGGATGAACCCACCACCGGGCTGGACCCTCGCACCCGTTCACAGATGTGGGATACCATCCGCAAATTGGTTGCTTCGGGATCGACGATTGTCTTAACCACCCAATACCTTGAAGAAGCCGACGCATTAGCTGATCGCATCGCGGTAATTGACCACGGCAAACTGGTCGGGTTAGGAACTCCCGATGAATTAAAGGCACAAGTTGGCGGGGAAAAGTTGCGTCTAGCGGTGAAAAACAAGCTTCAAGCCCAGCAAGCCTGCCAAATCCTCACTGCAATTACGCAAGAAAAGGTTTACCAAGCTGGTAATGAGATCACGGCACCGCTTCGAGACGTAAATGGATTAGCCGATATCCTTAACCAACTTCGTGCTTCTAACATCGAAATAACTACGCTCGCTGTTGAAAAACCATCGCTAGACGACGTCTTCTTTGCCATGACGGTCGGTAAAAACTAACTTATTAGGAGGATTTAGCAATGTTTAACACAACTACTCGAAAAACGAATATTATTGCAAGCACCGGTACCATGACTTATCGTAATTTATTAAAAACGCTGCACAATCCCGATGAGCTACTTGACGTGGTCGTTCAACCTGCCCTGTTTATGTTGCTTTTCGGATATCTATTTAGCGGGGCTATCTATGGTAACGTAAGTTCTTATTTAAAGATTTTAGTTCCTGGAATTCTAATGCAGTCCTTAATTTCCGCAGCTTCCGGTTCAGCCACCCAGATTAGTACTGACATCCATTCTGGCATTTACGATCGTCTTAAATCATTACCGATTCCGCAAGTTGCTCCCCTTGCCGGCCAACTCTTTGCTGACATTTTACGGTTAATCGTCGCAGCGACCGCAGCTTTATCGACCGGTTATTTGATGGGGTGGCGTCCCGAAGCTGGATTAGGATGGCTAAGCATGGTTATCTTTTTGGACATATTTTTAGGCTGGGCCTTAAGCTGGATATTCGCGCTTTATGGATTGGTTGCTAAAAGCCCTACGTTAGTTGAAAGTGTGTCCTTAATGACCATGCTAGTATTAGTATTCCTTTCAAACGCCTTTGTACCGGTTAAATCCTTGCCCCGCTTCATGCAGATTTTAGTAACGATAAACCCGGTATCTCACGTAATTAGTGCCAATCGCGCCATGTTAAATGCGGGATACTGGCCGCGGGAGGCTTGGATAGTTTTATGTGCGGGGATTGGCATTGTTGCCGTTTTTGCGCCAATTACCGTTTTGGTTTATAAGCGGAAATAATTGTTTGGAATTTAATTATTAAAAAATGGGAACTTTCGAGCCTTTGAAAGTTCCCATTTTTAAGTACTAGGTATATTTTTCAATTTTTTTGTAACTGCAACTATATAACCTCACGACGCTTAAAATATTTCTCTTTGCGCGATTATTAGGTATTCAATCACTTATTTATGAATGGATCCCCGTATTTATCACAATATTTATAATATCCTAGATTATAAAAGTTCATACTTTTTATCACATAAAGTTTGATATTTTACTTGCTATCAGATTATTTTTAGTGCATTTACATGTTACAATGCATGTAAATGTGTACACTAGCCTTGTGACTATAAATTTTTTAGCAGAAGTTAGGTCAGAATATAAATATCCGCCTAGTGAATCATTATCCCATGATGGCTAGTTTTTGGAACGATTTTCTGCTGGTTTTCTGCTGGTTTTCTGCTGGTTTTATATTTTTATAGTCCACGGATTGCGTTATATCAGCACTTACCGCATTATGTTTTCTGCTGGTTTTCTGCTGGTTCTTCACTTTTATACTTACTACCATCTCTATTATTTTTGAATAGGAGCGATGACTTTTTGAACTACCAAGAAAAATTACCGCAGGAAGATGAACATATAGAATATAAGGAAGGCTTAAAAAATTTCCCAAAAGAGGCTTGGAAAACCATTTCTGCCTTCGAAAATACTGACGGCGGCACTCTTATTTTAGGCGTTAAAGAATATGATAAATTACGGCACAAATTCCAAATAGTGGGAGTCGAAAATCCCCAACAAATATTGGATGAATTTTGGTCACAAAATACTAATCCACAAAAAATTAACCATTCAACAATAACCAACAATGACATAACTATCAATGAGGTCAACGGCGCCGAAATTATTGAAATTAAAATTCATCAAGCTAGTGATCAAAGAAAACCCATTTATTTAAATAACGATATTAATCAATCCTTTATTCGTAATGGAAGTACCGATACTAAAGCTGATAAAGATTCAATGAAAACATTGATCCGCCTTTCAGAAGACCAACTTGATACACAAGTGTTGCGAAATTATAACTTAGACGATTTAGATCTTAAGGCTGTCGAAGACTATAAAAATGAACTTACCGCTCGGGAAAACTACCAAATGTATAAAGAACTAGACACAGTCTCATTCTTAAAACGGATTGGCGTAATCTCTAAAGACTATAGAGATTCCGGAAAAGAAGGGATAACTGTTGGCGGTTTATTATTTTTTGGGGAAAATAATGCTATTTTGCATACCTTTCCAAATTTCCAATTAGATTATTTCGATAAAAGTCATCCCGATCAAGAACGTTGGACTACTAGAATTTCATCAATTGAGAGCAACCTTAATATTTATACCTTTTTTAAACGTGTTGATACTCACCTTTACAATTCGTATCCAAACGCTTTTAAACTTGATGAAAAAGGGAAAAGAATTGATTCTTTTGGATCTATGATTATGGCATTAAGAGAAGGTTTAATTAATATGTTAATGCACGCAGATTATTTCGGAGATTCACCTATTGTCCTTAATAATCTTACTAATTATTACCAATTTGATAACCCAGGAAAAATGAAAATCCCTTCTGAGGATTTTTTTACAACTAATAATTCAAAAAATCGGAACGCTATAATATCTAAATTGTTTTTACAAGCAGGTTACGGAGAACGTGCGGGTCATGGTGGGGAAAAAATATATGAATCTTCGGTAGTTAATAACTACCGAGCTCCAGAAATTAAAACTGACATTAATAGTACTCATTTAACTATTTGGAAAGTGGATTATGCCAGCTCATTTTCGGGAAAAGAAGTAACACCGAGAGAACGACAAATAATAAAGGCTATCATTAGCTCAACATCTTGGACTTTAACCCATAAAGAAATTGAAAACATTACTGGGTTTAGCCGTTTTAAAGTTGATACGGCCATTAATTCTTTGATAGATAAAAAAATCATAGAAAAATTAGGTGTAGGACGTTCAACTAGATATTCTATACAAACAACAAATGAACAACTCCTTGCTCAAGCCCAACTAATGCCTGAAATATTAAGAAAGGCACTTCAACGAAACGATAAATAGTTGTTCAATTATCACCATAACCAGCAAAACACTTACCGTATTTTTTAGAAACGAAAATACGGTAAGTGTTTTTTAAGTTAGTTCATTTTATTAAAAATTATTCTCACAACCTAGTTCTATACCAATTTCCCGCAAAAAAATTTATCATAACGATTACGAGTGATTTATTTCACTGCAAGCCCGTTCTCATCGGGTTCCTTTTATCGCAGAATTGGTCTAGTAAACTTTTACGGGTCTTACCTTCTGGAATTAATCCGCGTATACTATTTGGGTACTGCTTTTTAATAAGTTTTTAAGCCTGAATCAGCTTTCTACCGGGCTAATACAAATCATAGAAAGAAGGACTTTATTTTGCAAAGTACACAAGATACAGAGTTACGTTACAATCCTCAATCACCAATGCGGGTATTTAACTTGCATTGGTATAAGGACCAGATGAGCGGGTGGATGACTTCGAGCTACATATTGTTAGCTTGCGGTACCCTTTTTCTTTTAGCAACGGGCCTATACCACAACTTTAACGCCCTCGGAATCACTTCCACCATCGCTGGAATAATTGGTTTTACGTGTACTTTGAGTATTACCAACGGCAAACCCATCAACGGGGTGTTGGGATTCGTTTCCGCCTTGATGCTGATCTACGTAGCCTCAATTACCGGCAACTACAGCGACGTGGTGATGCAAACTGCCTACATCTTCCTCTTGGACATTCCGGTTGTGCTCAATAAGAACTGGAACAGTAGCGAAGGACTCTCTCCACGTTTGCTAACCGGTAAATACATCGGGCAAACCGTAGTGACGTTCATCATTTTTTGGGTAATTACCTACGGCTTAGACACCGTAATCTTGACGAGTCCACGTCCAGTGATCGATTCGCTTAGCGCAACGATCGGCTTAACCGGGGCCGTGCTGACGGTTCGGCGCTTCCGTTCTAGCTATTACTTCTGGTTTGCACAAAGCATCATGAGTATCACCTTATGGAGCGTGACGGCGATTGCCGGACATCCCGTTTGGGTACTTTTCTTTACCTACTGCCTATACTTGCTAAACGACATTATTGCTTTGGCAAGCAGTAAATGGTTCCACGACCGCGCTTAAAATCAGTAAGCAATTGAAAAAAATGGAAATTTTCAGATTTTTGGAAATTTCCATTTTTATTTTTGGTTTAATCATTTTTTAAAAAAACATATGACACTTTTAAGCTTGGATAGAATTCCAACACATTGGTATTTCATGATAAACTTATTGTGTAGAAAAGTTGAGACAGTGGCTAAACCCTTATAGAAAGTGGGGTGATGCCTATGATTAATAAGTATTGTTCCACTAGAAAGGAATAGTATGTCAGTGTTCCAGGCACTAACATTAGCAATTAGTTTTGCTTTGTTAGTAATTGAAATATTGAAATTTAATCAAAAAAAATAACCGTCTAACAACTTTGGCAGGTTGATCGGTTATTTTTTACCATTAACAATGTCACCGTCTTAAACGGTTCTACGGGGGAAGCCATGAGTTCCAGCTCATAGCTTCCCTTTCTTTTACAAAACTATTATAACACCCTTTTAGCAGAAGTGATATTCTAAAACGATTCTCGGAAAGAGCTTGATTGCCTTAAATCATGGATTATTTCTCTTTGCATAAAGAAAAACAAGCGTGGGACGAACGACGAGTAGTTTGTGAGCATTAACTAAAAATCGACATTATGCCTGAATTTGGCAGTGTCGATTTTAGGTTAAGCAGAACAAACTAAATTTTGGCTCTATTGAAGTCAAACCACCAAAACAACTTTTTAAGAGTTTTTTCATCCTTGAAAAGCATTTCTTTAGTTTTTTCCAGCCTCTTATTTTCATTTTTTAAATTAACTTCAAATCCATCTAAACTTCGTGCACGTAGTCACCACGGTCAATAGTGGTATAACTAATTTCTTGCGCGTTCGCGTTCAACGTTTGCTTAGTAAATGCCAAGCCTAACCCGGTTTGAACGTAAACTGCCCGTTTTTGGAGGTCATATCCTGACCAGTAGCGGGTGTAGTCAGAAATTGGTGCATCAGCCGTCTTGCGTTCGATACCTTCAGGAATAATTACCGGACGGAAAGCTGCGTAAAGTTGGGCAATTCCGCGGTCAGCAGCGAAATCATCCATTGCATTCGCGATGGTAAAACTACGGACAAACCGTGCGGGCGAGGTATATGAACCAGGAAGTCCAGCCATTCCGTAGCCGGTTCCGCCTTCAATTGGTGGTAAGGTTACGCCGTTTTTATAAGTCCGCGGATCCTTCACGTCTACGTCGGTTAATCCCAAGTAGTTGCGCAAGTTGGTAGTGTGCCAGCTGTATTCGGGGCTGTTAGTTACTACCCCAACTGAATCGTACATCTTGAAAGCTCCGTTTTCGACCGGTTCCAAAACTACTCCGTCGCCACTTTCGTCAACAAAATTGTAATGGAGCGGGAAAGTAAATGCTTGCCCATTAACTTGGGTTGCTTGATCTGCTAATCCAAATTCTTGATAATGTTCCCGGATCTCAGCCACGTTTTTGAAGTGAGTCAAAACGTATGTAACAAATTCCGTGTTCATGAGCGGCGTTAGTCCCCGTCGCTTCAAGTTTTCTAACGAGTCAGCGGTGCTTTCAAATAGAACCTGCAAGTCGCCCGCTAGGCCAGCTTCGTTAATTCCGTCAAATAAAATTGGAGTGCCCTTAACTCCGACTCCCATCGTGGTATATTTTGCCGTCCAATCAGTCAGTTGACTAGCAACTTTCGCTTCCGCTGGGATGATGGTAATCACGCTTTCCGCACCCCCATCTTCACCGAACATCGTCATTGCTAAATCCATGGTTCGGCCCCAGAATTTGGCACCATTTTCTGCAGTAAGTTCAATACTCGTGCACATACTTTGTCCCTCTTTCTTTTCGAATATCTCTTTTATAGCACTTTTGCCTATCGGATAAAAGAATGTGAAACTTTTTAGGGACAAATATTTTTTCTTAGTTAAAGCTAGTTCCCACCTGGGTGATTGCGGGAATTAAGAGGTGTTCCACTCCTAGGTAAAGTGCGATGAATAACACTGCTTCAGCTAAGATGGCTACGTAAATACGGTCAAATTCAAACTTCAACTTTTCTTCGAAGAAGGTGGCGATGAAGCCAAGGTTTAAGCCCGCTAATGCCATTCCAAGCAACGCCCGGAACAAAATATCCGGCATGTCAGTGGTTACTTCGTCAACCAATTCGGGACCAGCTACAAAAAGCATTCCCAAAGCTAGTAATCCGAGTACCAAGACGTAGTTTACAAAGTGCGCTAACTTATTGGTGTAAGTGAACCAAGTAACCGTCTGTCCCTTTGCTCCTAAGAATTGAGTGACTAAAATCCCCACCAATACCATCAAAGCGAACAACACCGCAAAAATTGCTAAGAATTTTAGAAACACCCCGAAAGTAAAGGGATTTTCCATGATTACACTTACTTTAACTTTACTATCCAACGCGTTAAAAGTTTGGCGTCCCGAAACTATTAGTATTAGTGCGCTAACAATTGCAAAAATTACAAAAGTGGTAATCCCATATAGCGGATTGGTGGTTTCTGGGTAACTAAACGGATGTTTGACCGACGTGGTTAGCCAGTTCCAGTAGCTTTTAGCATATTCTTTGGTTTGGTCTACCGTTGCGCTAACCTTTTCTTTATCAATAGTTGCGGAAGTTGTCGTCGAGTTAGCGTCGTTGGCTGCCTCTTTAGCAGTTGTTGCTGCGGTCGTCGAGGCTTCTTGGGCCTGAGTCGCAGACGTTGGGGCCTTGGTTTCATCTACCGCATCACTTTCAGGTGCTGACGCGGTGGCCGTCGTTTTTTCAACCTTCAAATCAGTTGCGGCTGATGCAGCACTAGTTGTCGTGAACCCCGTTTCTTGGGTGGTTGCTGGCTTTTCAGTCACCTTTTCCTTTTCTGCTGCTGAATCAGTTGGCGCTTCCGAAGCCTGCATTTGGGCCACCGAGGTGCCGCAACTAGTGCAAAATTGATCTCCTGGTTCGATTGCAGTTCCACATTTAGTACAAAATTTCATTTCCTTCACTCCTACTCTAGTAATCCTTTATACATTACTGAACCAAAACTATTCATCGCGTTAATTTGCTCGTCACGTTGCCCGTCTTGAGACATTACTACGATGACAAAGGCGCCCTTTTGATTGCCAAAAATTGCAGCGTCATTTTCCACTCCGTAGTCGTCAAATTCCCCGGTTTTGTTGTAAACCGTGGCTTCAGTCGGCAAATCGTGTGGCAACTTAGTATGATTTCCGTTTTGCTTCAAAATCGTTAGCATTTCTTCGTCATACTTTCGGGAAACCATCTGATGATTATAAATTTTCTTTAACGCGGTGCCCAAATCCTTAGCAGACGTGTAGTTGTCCTTACCATCTTCCAAGGCATCCGTGTCCATCAACATTCGCTCTAACTTGGTGTCGGTGGCTCCCATCTTATCAATCTGGTGGTTAACAGCCGCCATACCGCCTAACTTGCGAATCATGATGTTTGCCGCGGTATTGTCGCTGTCTTCCATCATGTAGCCGATCAAATCCTTAATGGAAATCTTGGTTCCGTCCGCCATTTCCCGCAGTTTACCGGTACCGTCTACCTTATCGCTATCAGTTAACGTATAGTCATCCGATAAGCTTAATTCCCCATCCTTGACTTGTTGGTAAGCTGCAATCATGACAAACAACTTGATGTCGCTTGCCGCCCGTTGCGGTTGGTCATTGAAGTCAACTTCAGTATCCGAATCGACCGGCGATACATAAACGGCGGTATCTCCCGAAATGTCACCAAACGCATCCCTAATCGTCCCTTCCACGGTGCTCTTAGGAAACGCCAAATGCTTTTTAGTTGACGCTGACGAAGTCTTTTTCTGAGGCGTCGACGACACGGAAGAGGTTGATTTTGACGAGCAACCTTTGCCTGATCCGAATGCGTAACGCCAGATAAGATTGTGGGGTTGTTTTTGTAGATAAAAAAGCCCACAAATCCAATCGCTAAAATTATTCCTGCCGTAATCCAAAGCCAGCCCGTGTGCTTCTTACGTTTTACGGCTGCTTGATGTTCTTCCCTAGTCACGCTAGGTTCGGTCGGTGCTGATTGCTTAGGTGCTGGTTGAGGTATCGTCGGTGCAGTTTGCGAGGTCACTGGAGTTGGTTGCGTCGCTGGCTGTCGTAACGCGGTTCCGCACTTTCGGCAAAACTTAGCTCCAGGCTTATTCTTTGTTCCACAATTTTGACAAAACATTGCTACCCTCCTGGTGTTATTAAATACACATATCATCAATAAATATTATCATAGTAAAGAAGTCACCGAAAGCTCTCCATTTAAAAATAATTTATTTTTGTTGTTTATCGACCCTAATCAAAAAGAATGGGCAGCCGTTCCAATCCCCCATCCTTTAATTTCTTGGGTATGTTTATCAAAGATGTTTTTATATAGAAATATTTGCTCAGCTATTTTTTTCTCAATAGCATTTGCAAAATAAAATAAACTTTATCGAGGCGTTTTATTAGTGTTCAAATTTGTTACATGATATTATTAAGACATTCACAAGTGACGATAAATATTTACGAAGGAGGGTGTCTCCGATGGGCTCGGCATTCTGTACTGCATAAACCAACCTAGACTAAAAATTTATAACCATTTCTGCTTCGTACTTATGTATTTAATACACAAATATGGAAGCGTTACCAAAACGTTTACGACGAAAGGAAGTGTTTCAAATGCAAAAAAAGACCATGTTAACCGCACTCATCGCCTTAGGTTTCATCACTCCAATTATTTCCAATACTGGGGCTTCGGCAGCTACACTCAATCAAAGCAACCCCAATGCTTCAGCACTTATTCAAAAAAAGTTCCAAGGACAACCGGATTCACCTAAACTCTCGGAAAAGCAACTTAAGGTCCAAGATAGCGACATCGAAACTTGGATGCCTAATCCAACGGTTCGAGAATCCGTTTTAGACTTCCTTATTACACTTAATTACCTTCCAAAAGGCAGTACGGTTAATGATATTACTAAAGACTTACTGGGCTCTATTAAATCTAGAGACCGTGTTCCGATTGAGGTTAATACATTCGCGGGGGGCCAAATCATTCCTAATCTAAGCGAGGGGTTGCAATACATTAACCCCCAAACTAGGGTAACCATAGAAATTATGGATGCGGACGATTCTCAATTAATGAACTTAGATTTTGCGCAATTACACCAAAACGTTGACCATTGGCTTATTTATATAGTTAACCCCGAAAAATCTGCTAATTCGAAGTTAATGCAAAAGGCAATCGATACTAACCTTCCTAATAAGGAGAACACTCAAGGCGATCCGGGGATTTATTATGTACGCGGTAACCTCATCAATAATGGAAGCAAGCTCGTTCCTGCACCATCTAAATCAATTGACATTAGTGAAACACTTTTTCCAGATATTAGTCTAACTGATGATGATTTTTGGAAAGAAATTGATCGTTCAAAATTTCAAATTCACACTATGATTAGCACATTAATAACCAAGAATAATTTCCGTGTTCTAAACCATGACAAATATTACTCTTTTAAAGAAGGACCTGAAGGTAACTATGCTGGCACTTTGGCTCAAACAACAGATTCTATTTCTGCTATGCACGACGTAGCTGATAATCCAGAAAATTATTACGCTTGGCTTGCTAACGCCTTTGTATATAAGGATGGACAGCATCAACGAATGGCTGTAGGGAGTATTATTTACGCCGATTACCACAAATAAACGATTAGATTTAACATCGCATTTATAATTCTGAAAGGAAGTGTTTCCCATGCACAAAAAAACCATGTTAACCGCACTCATCGCTTTAGGATTTGTTACGCCAATCATTGTTAATAGTGAAATATCAGCAGCTGAAATCAACAAGAATACTCAGCCTGCTGCCGAACTTATCCAAAAAATGAACGACAAACAGCAGGACTTACCGAAACTCACAGAAAAGCAACTGAAAGTACAAGATAGCGATATTGACACTTGGATGCCGAACCCAACCGTTCGCGAGCTACTATTAGGAATGCTTATTAAGGGTAACTATCTACCTGCAGGTAGTACTGTTAACGAAATCACCAAAGATTTATTAGGTTCAGTTAGAAATCAGGAGACATTTTACTTTGAAATCAATGCCTTTAAGGGAGGACAGATCACTCCTAACGTCAGTGAAGGACTTCAGTATTTTAATCCAAAAGCTAAAGTAGGTTTAGCTTTAGTAGACGCAAATGAAGCCCAAATCATGCAAGTAAATTTTGCCCAACTTCATCAAAATGTTAGCCAATGGGGAGTGTACATTATTAATCCTGAAAAAATTGCTAATCCCCAAATAGCAAGAAAGGTAATTGACGAAAAACTACCCATCAAAACCGATAATGCTCGTAACATGCCAACCATTCAATATATGCGTGCAAACTATTCTGACAGTAAAAGTTCTGTGTCACCCGTGCTAACTGAGTCGATTAACATTAGCGACACTCTTTCTCCAACTATTAATCTATCCAGTAATGATTTTTGGAAAGAAAATGATCCTTCTTTATTCACCCGGCACGCCATGGCCGGTACTTTAAGAAATAGTGATAATTTAAAACGGGTTGGCCTTTTTTTCAGTTTCAGAGAAACTTCTGAGGGTAATTTCTTAGGTTCCCTACCTGAAGAAATAGCAAATAGCAACATCATGAAAGAAGTTGCGCAAGACCCACAGGATTATTACACTGAGTTTAGATTCAATAATATTTACGACGATGGGCAACATCAAGATATTCATTTAAGTAGCGAAATTTACGCTAATTTCCATAAATAACTTATCACACCAGTAATATACCAAAAACTAGCAAGAATAGCATATTTTCATATTCTTGCTAGTTTTTTATTTTCCAACACTGAGTGCTGTCCATTCGCAAATTTTTCATTTTTCCACCACTAATTTCTTGCAAAATATTTTGAGATAGGTTACTGTGTAATAGCATAGTAATACACAAAGGAGGCAAGTAACATGGATTTTGATGACAAGATTCCGATTTACTACCAAATTAAACAATATATTTACCAAGAAATCATCGTGGGCCATTTTCCCCCGGGATCTAAAATTCCCGCAGTGCGCCAGTTTGCGGTTGATTTGACAGTTAACGTAAACACCATGCAACGGGCCTTACGAGAACTTATTCAAGATGGCATTTTAGTTTCTCAACGTGGAAAAGGGAACTTTGTTACGGAAGACCAAGCTATTTTACAAAACCTCCGTCAAACCGTCGTGGAAAAACAACTATCCCAACTGTACGATCACTTGCTCAAGCTCCAAATTGAGCCAGATGAGATGGTGACCTACTTATCCCGTTACATTGCCAAGAGAAAGGATGATGAACATGGAAAATCTACTGAACATTAAAAACTTAAGCTACCAACGTAACCTGCATTCAATCTTAAAAGACCTCAATCTCGAACTTCCTCAAGGCGAAATTGTGGGATTGCTTGGCGCTAACGGGGCGGGAAAAACCACCCTGATGCGCTTAATTGCCGGTAGTTACATCCCTCGCCAAGGCTCCATCATGATTAACGGTGATGCTCAGGTAGTAATTCGTAAAAAATCTGTCAGTTTTACCGAACAGGTTAGCAGCCTTTCAAACAACCAAAGGTTATTTAAAATCGCGGAATTTTACCAACAAATCTACCCCGATTTTGATTTATCCCGTTTTAACCATTTGTTAGACACCCTCAATTTAAAATTAGACGCCCGACTTAACCAGCTATCCAAAGGGAACCAGCGTAAATTTGTGATTGCCATCACCCTCGCACGCCAAACCGACCTATATTTGCTGGACGAGCCGTTTGACGGAATTGATGGAATGAGTCGTAAAAAAATTATTAGTAGCATCATCGGCTGGAAACCAGAAAATGCCACAATAATCATTAGCGATCACCACGTTTCCGACATCGCCAACCTACTTGACGAAGTCGTCATCGTGCGAGACCAACGCGTGATTGCCCAAGAGCGGGCCGATACGATTCGCGAGACGCTCGGTAAGGATATTGAGTCCTACTACGAAGATTTCTACAAGGAGGATGTCGAATATGACTAAATTTTTTGATTTATCCAAGGCACTGTTCCAAGAAAAATTCCGCCTTGCTAACCAAGTACTAGGATTCAGCGCATTAGCTGCGGTCGTCATTACGCTGTACGAAATGGTCCGCATAGCCGCAGCCCCTGGCGCACTCTTTGCTACCTTTGAATCCGTTTTGGGATTAGCTAGTATGCTTCTTTACATTTTACTAACCGTTCGTAACGAACGCGTCTACACCGCTAGTACATACCGATTAATTCCGGTTTCAAATGGAAAATTATACTGGGCAAATTTGATCACCACCTTCCTTAGTTTTGCCTACTTTGGATTATGCAGTGTCATCTTTGCGTTGATTTTTCACTGGCACATGACGATTAAAGCCTTTGTAGATGGTTTTTCAGGTTCAACCTTTATGCTAACCGTTTCAATCATTCTGACCCTTATCTTCGCAGTATTAAACTTCTGGGCCCTGATTACTTTAGTTCATCTACTCACCGAGATGATTAGTAATTTCTTGCCAAGGGCTGGCCAACGGATTTCAAAAATTATCTTGGTAGTCGTCATTTTGTATATTTTTGGACGCATCGTGGAGTTAATAAGCAACGTACTTATACTGATTGCCCAACATCATACTGCTTTGCTTAACGCTAATGCCGACCTTCAATTTTACTTGAGCCCAGTCTACGTGCTAATAACTTTGCTGATTTTTTCTGCAATCAACATCTACTTGCTATCTAGTTGGGTTGAAGCTAAACCGAAGAATAACTAGTTTGGTAATTTAAATTTTCTCAATAAATAGCGGGAGCCAGAAATTCATTATGAATTTCTGACCCCCGCTGTTTTTTATCATATTATATGGTAGTTTTTAACCCTTCATCTTACCGCCAAACACTGGGAAGATGTCGGCATCCCCATAATCCATCCCATGCATTTGCTTCAAGGCTGCCATATCGGCGTCACTAATTTCAAAATCTAGCTCTGCGTTAGCACGCATGTGGTCTGGATTAGCGGTCTTTGGTAAAACAACCAATCCTAATTGCCATGCGTAGCGAATTGATAATTGCGGTACGCTAACCTTGTACTTGTCGGCCATTTGTTTAATGGCTTCGTTATGCATTGCGGCACCATGAGCAATTGGCGAGAAAGCTTCAACCACAATGTCGCTAGCTTGTGAGTAATTAATTAATTCTTCTGGGGTCGCACCAATGTGAGTCAAAATTTGGTTAACCATTGGCTTGGTATCACTGTGCGTCGTAAGGTTATCAAGGTCTTCCTTTTCAAAACTGGAAACCCCGATTGCTCGTAACTTGCCTGCATGCATGGCATCCTCTAGAGCACGCCAAACTTCCACATTGCCCGCAAAATGGCGGTCGTTGGATTGGTTAACTTCGACCCAAGGTTGCGGATTATGAATAATCATCATGTCCAAGTAGTCTAACTTCATTTTCGCTAAGGTTTCGTCAATCGACTTCTTCGCGCCTTCGTAGTCTTTAATTTCTGCAGCCACTTTCGAGTTCACGAAAAGGTCTTCGCGTTTTATGCCAGCGGTTCGAACACCTTCACCAACCCCGCGTTCGTTACCATATGCTTGTGCGGTATCAATGTGCCGGTAGCCGATTTTAACGGCTTGCCGCACCGCTTCGGCAACTTGATCATCCGGAATTTCCCAAGTTCCTAATGCTAACTTAGGAATCTTTACTCCATTATTTAACGTAAAACTTTCTTCAAAAATATTCATTTCAAAATTCCTCCTAAATTTCTTGACCCGTAGGCCGAATTACCATTTCATTAACCGCCATATTCTTGGGCGTGTCAATCGCAAAGGCTACTGCTTGGGCAATTTCTTCTGGTTCCAATGCCATCATTTCCGCACCCGGCTGTTTTTGAGCCGCCTTTAAACTTTCACGAACTTCTTGATTATTAATTGAATCAAACAATTCTGTTTTTACCGATCCCGGAGCAATTACGGTTGTCTTAATGCCATTTTGGCGTTCTTCTTCACGTAAGCCTTCCATGATTGCGCGTACCGCAAATTTGGTTCCTGAATATGCTGCATAACCCGGCAACACTTCGTAACCTAAAACTGACGAAGTCGAAATTACGTGTCCAAACTTTTGTCTACGCATTACTGGTAAGGCAGCAGCAATCCCATTTAGCACTCCCTTAACGTTAATATCCAACATTTGCTGCCATTCTTGGTGAGCAAGCTCGCTCAAATTGTTAACCGGCATGATCCCGGCATTGTTAAAAAGTACGTCAACCCGGCCAAATTTTGCCACAGTATGATCAATTACTGATTGTACTGCAGCCATGTCGGTTACGTCAGCTTCCACGGTTTCGATTGAGGCCTCTGGATATGCTGATTTAATTTCTTCCAATCGTGCTAGTCGCCGCGCAGCTAGGGTTAGTTTAGCGCCGCGTTCTGCTAAAAGCCGGGCAGTTGCCGCGCCAATTCCACTTGAAGCTCCCATAATCACTACTACTTTATCTTGCAAACTCATCTCAAAATTCCTCCTAATCCTTAATCTTCTTGATTATGCGGGCAGGTACTCCCGCTACTACGGTATTTTTCGGTACATTTCGGGTTACCACGGCACCCGCGGCCACCACTGCGTTTTCGCCAATTACTACCCCGGGAGTCACCGTCACGTTAGCCCCTAGCCAGGCATTTTGGTGAATGTATACCGACTTCAGGTTCAAATGCCGTCGTTCCTGCGGTTCCATCCGGTGGTTAACCGAAGCGATGGTTACGTTAGGCCCAATTAAAACGTGGTCGCCCAAGTAAATTCCGCCTAGGTCAACAAACATGGCCCCGCTATTAATGAAAACATCTTTTCCAATATGAAGGTTCCGGCCAAAATCCGTGCGAAATGGTAACCGAATTTCGGTGCTGTCGTCAATTCGTTCGTTAGTGATTTGACTGACCAGCTGACGGATTTCAGCAACCGAATGCTCCTGAGTATTTAACTGTTGTAAAAGTCGTTGATTAGTTTTTACTACTTCGTCAACTTGACTATAAGCGGCGGTACCTAAATCCAATTTAGATTCCAAATGCTCATCCCCTTGCTACTCAAATAACTGATTGACTATAGTTTAGCGGGGTTTTATAGTAATGTTAAATACTTATTAAACATGATTTTTGATAACATTTTATTATAGTTAGGAGCTAACCATCATGGATATTCGCGTATTACGCTACTTCGTCACCATCGCTCAAGAGTTAAACATGTCCCGGGCTGCCGAGTTACTCAACGTTTCCCAACCCGCGCTTTCACGACAAATTGCTGACTTGGAAGACGAACTCGGGGTTAAACTTTTTCGCCGGGAGCACCGCCATTTGGCCTTAACTCAGGAAGGTCACTATCTTCTGGGCCGTGCCCAACAGATTGTGGGGTTGGTTAATAAGACTACCTATCACCTCCAAAAACAAGATGTGATCAGTGGCACGATTGAAATCGGCGCCGGGGAAAGCAGTGGAATCACACCCCTTATGGAAACTCTCCACCAAATCATGCGCCAATATCCGGAAGTTCGGGTGAATTTGCGGAGTGGCGATTATGAGGACATTTTAGCCGGGCTAGATGCCGGGCTTTTGGAATTCGGCGTTCTCATGGGCTATCATAACCTCAATAATTACAACACCCTCCAGCTTCCCGAAGAAAATCGGTGGGGAGTGCTAATGCGAGCGGATGCCCAACTTGCTGAAAAGGACGTGATCCAGCCAATCGACTTGGTTGGCCGTCCGCTAATCACCTCTCGACAAGCTGCCCAAAGGGGGACTTTTCAGATTTGGAGTGGAGACCTTTTTGACCAGCTTAATTTTGTCGGCACTTATAACCTTATTTTTAATGGTAGTTTATTAGTGAAAACGGGCGCTGTCATAGCCCTCACCTACGATAAACTAATCGATAACTACACCACTAAAAATGGTCTAGTTTTTCGGCCACTGGCACCCGAGATTACAGAACCTAACACTCTGGTGTGGAGTAAAAATCACCAGTTACCTAACTTAAATCGCCTATTCTTAGATACTTTGCAAAAAGAAATTGCTAATAATGATTAGCAGCTTGCACCATTAACCTTTAATAGTGTTAAGCTAGAGGCGGAGGCGAGGTTTATGGTTCAAATTAATTGTCGTACCAACGTTGCTAACCAAGTTGTACGGGCTTCCGATCATTCAGCCTGCTTGGTCACCGCGAAACCAGATTCAGAAAATAAATTCTATTTTCATTTTTATGGTAACTACCACCCAAGTTTTGCCGTGACCCGGACTGCCCAGCAAGATCACCTACAAGTTCGCACTGACGGGGTTACCCGCCGGGAAACTTTCCAAGTTAACTTTGTTTAATTTTGGTAGTCATCCAGATCTTGTGCAGTCACCACAGGCTCCAAAATCTTCGCTATTCGCGATAATAGCGGGGATTTTTGTCTTCCTTAGAAACTAAAAAAAACGATTCAATACGAATCGTTTTTAGCCGGAATTATTTTTTCAAAACATATTAAATATCCTACTTAAAATGGTAGCAAGTCATCAAATGATTGTGTTATACTCTAGATGCAATCATGTGGCAAGCATAGAACCACCAAGACCCCGACTAGTGTCAGTAGTCGGGGTCTTTTTTGCGCTATGCGGGTGTATCATTCGATTTTACTTTCCTTATCAATTATCCAACCAACCGGATTAAATGGGCCACTAAGCCGCTGTCCCAGAAAACGTACAGCCCGATCAACACGTAGCAAACCTTCATCAGTTTCTCGCCATATTTTTCCATTACTTGGCTGACGAGCGAATTTTTGCTAAGTAAATTAATCACGAGGACAGCCACCGCGCTCAATCCCAAGATCAATAACAGGGCAACGAAAAATTCAGCGAGCTGGGCGTGCATTAAAACTGGCAAAAAGATTGCCAAGTTGCATCCCGTACATACGGAAAGGTAGGTCACCAAAACCGTCCCGACCGCCGAAGCACCGGACTGGGTCGCGTTAACTTCGTCATCATCATCCTTAATGGCTAGGTAAATCGGCAAGAACCCGAGCACTCCCAGTAACCATTCCGGCAAAAAAGCGGAGAGGGTTTGGCCAATTAAATAACTCGCCGTCACCAACAGCAACGTGCCCAGCAAATAACCACTTAAGACCGCGGATAGCCTATATTTGCGAACCAAAAACAACAGCATAAAAAAGAAATCTAAATTGACGCTAAGAAAAGTTAGTCCAATAATTACAAAATTCACTTTGCTCCCCCGTTCATAAAAAAAGAGGACGGTCCTAATTGCTTTGCCGTCCTCCTAAGTTGATTAAAATTTAAATTACCGCACGACCGTTACCGTAATCGGAGCGTATTTTGCCATGTATGCGGCTTGGCTCCCAAAACGACGAGCAATGCCTTTTTTCGATTCCGCCCCAACCACCAATAAATCTGGTTTAACCGCGGGAATTACTTCTTCAACAATCGTCTCACCGGGATCGCCTTCTGTCACCACGCAACGGACGTTGGTAACGCCAGCATCTTGCGCCTGCTTTTGGTAGGTCAAAATGTGTTGTTCCAATTCAGCTCGTTCCCCATGAATGTAGTCCTTGTCGAGGGCTTGGAACACATTCATTTCGTCGTTTTCCAGCACCGAAACAATCACCAATTCGCGGTTCGCATCTTTCGCTAAATTAATTGCGTAGTCAAGAGCCAACAAAGCGTCTTTAGAGTCGTCCACTCCAACTAAAATTCTTTTCACATCGAAGGCCATTATGCCGCCTCCTTTGCGTTAGCTTTTTCTGCAAGTTCAATTTCGTAACGTTTATTTCCCTTATACAATTCAATTACCGTCCACGCCAGTAGGGCCAAAACCGCCACAATTAACACGTAGGCAATGTCGTGAGCCATGCTAATTTCCGCTGCACTGGCATTTTCGCCGAAGAAGGCCGCGATTGAATCTGGTAATCCAGTTAGGTTCAAGTAAGTTAAGAAGATTACCGAAATCCAGCCTAAAATTCGGACAATCCAGCTGTTTTTAAACCGGTCGCCCATTTCCACGCGACTATCGGTCATCATCAGCAACGGTACCATCGAGAATGGTAACGCGAAGGCCAAGAAGACCTGCGAATTATTCATCAAGTTATTGAGGGCTTCGTGTTCTTGAATGCTACCCTTCCCACTAGTTAACATTACACAAATTAATACTGGCACTACCGAGATCAGCCGGGTAATCAAGCGCCGTGCCCATAACGGCATCCGCATGTGCACGAAACCTTCCATGATTACTTGTCCGGTCAACGTTCCGGTAATGGTAGAATTTTGACCCGAAGCCAAGAGGGCTACCGCAAAGAGGGTCGATAGAATTCCGGTCTTAGCGACCCCAATCAAAATTCCGTTACTTAACGTCGAAGTGTCGTTTAGCGCGTGGAACAGCCCGAAGAAGGACGGGTCTTGCACGGCGCCGGTCTTAAATACGGCCACACCCATTACCAACAACAGTGCGTTAACCACGAAGGCAAACGATAACTGAATGTTGGAATCCCAAGTGGAAAACCGCACGGTGCGTGCTACGTCTTCTTCATCATCGTGGTTGATCTTCCGAGTTTGCGAAACTGCCGAATGCAAGTACAAATTATGGGGCATTACGGTAGCTCCGATGATTCCTAGCGAACCGCTCAACGGGGTCATGCCACCCACCGTTGGGGTTGTCGCAAATGCCTTGGTCGTTGGAATCAATCCGCCAAATACCGCGCCCCAGCTCGGATTTGAAAGGGCTACTTGGTAGACGAAGACGACCAAAATTACCATGATTAAACAAACCACGATGGCTTCAATTTTCCGGAAACCGATCTTGGTTAACAATAATAGCAATAATACGTCAAATACGGTAATGAATACCGCCACCACTAGCGGAATATGGAATAACAAATAAAGCGCGATTGCCGCCCCGATAACTTCTGCGATATCGGTCGCCATGATCGCCAACTCCGTTAATATCCACAAGACGATTCCCAGTGCTCTACTAGTCCGCGCCCGAATTGCTTGGGCGAGGTCCATCTGACTCACAATTCCCAGTTTAGCCGCCATGTATTGTAACAACATCGCGATTAAACTCGAAATCAAGATAATCGACATTAACATGTACTGGAAGTTTTGCCCCCCAGTGATTGATGTTGACCAATTACCAGGGTCCATATAACCTACCGCAACTAATGCGCCTGGCCCCGAATACATAAACAAAGTTTTCCAAAAACCAATATTTTTAGGAACCTTAACCGTCCCGTTGATTTCCTCCAACGAACGGCCGTTTGCGTACGAAATTAATTTTCGCCGCTTCTTAGGGTTCTTGATCTCGTTACTCATTTTAAATTCCTTCCTTTCCTCAATCTTGAACCACAGACATCATATCATATTCGATTTGTTTGACAACCCCGCAAAATGCCTTTAGACGGGCATTTATTAGCTAGGTTCACTTTAGCAATCGAGTTTGGAAGCGTTTTTGAAGTTTTATTAAAATAATTTTCCAATGTAGTAATGGATGAACATCGTAATGATTCCGACGATCACGTTGCGGATGACCGCTTTCTTGGGCAAACCGTTTCCCAATTCAGAACTTAAGAAGCCGGTCAACGCTACGGAAATCACCGTCGCAATGATGGTCGCTTGCATTTTAAAATCACTAGGCGCTAGCGTCATCGCCACTAAGGGAAAGACCCCACCTAACGCGGCAGAAAATAGTGACGAAATTGCGGCGCCCCACGGAGTTAGGTACTCGTCCAAATCCATGTCGTAACGAACATCAACTGCCGTTTTTAACGGTGCGCTATCCATTAATGATCTCGCAATTTGGTGCGCGGTCTCTTTCGTAACCCCTTTTTCCATGTAAAAATTCGCCACCAATTCGTATTCGGCTTCCGGGTCAGCTTTTAACCGGAGCTTCTCTTCCCCTACGGCCGCTTTTTCAGTATCGCGCTGGGAACTTACTGAAGCATATTCGCCCGCCGACATCGAAAAGGCGCATGACAAAAGGTCGGACAAGCCGGCAATAAAGATGATGAACGGATTGGTAGTCGCCGCAACCACACTAAAAAGAACCCCGACTACCGTTAAAATTCCGTCGTTGGCACCCAATACGCCGGCCCGTAGCATATTTAATTTGTTATCCATGCTCATTTTAGTTTTCTTTTTCATGATCATTCATCCCCTTACCGCGCGAAAAGTGAGCCAATCAGGTAGGTCGCGCCCATCGTTAATAGTCCGGCAATCACGTTGCGGACGACCGCCCGCCGTCGCACTGCTTTTCCGATCGCCGCCGCGGCGTAACCGGTAATAGCGAGGGCAACCACTACGGAAACGACGGTTAGCGGCACCCGAATACTATGTTTAGCAAAGGTAATCGTCAGTAGTGGTAATAACGAACCCAACGAAAAGGCGATCATGGAAGCAATCGCCGCTTGGTAGGGGCTGGTAAAGTTATGCATATCAAAACCGTAACGTTCGCGCACGGTCGTTAGTAGCGCATCTTTTTCCATCATTTCCCGGGCCGCTTTTTGAGCTAAGTCCTCAGGAATGCCAGTTTTTGCGTACTTTTCGGCAACAAAATCAAGTTCCTTTTGGTAGTCATCTTCAAGTGCTTGCCGTTGGTGGTTAACCGCGTTTTCCTGCGAATCCTTTTGAGAATTTACGGAAACGTATTCGCCCATCGCCATGGAAACCGTTCCGGCTAACATTCCCGAAATTCCGGAAATAAAAATTGCAAAGCTATTGGTTGTCGCCCCCGCAACTCCCAACACAATTCCGGCTACCGATAGGATCCCGTCGTTGGCACCCATTACACTGGCCCGAATTACGTTAATTTTTTGTGCTAACGTATTTTGCTTCGCCTTTTTACTCATCCAATTTCTCCCCATTCCGTTCCCTAATTTAGAATCATTTTAAATTACTTATCAATTTTACTTCTTCACTAACAGATTTGTAAAGACGCTTTTCTCAAGAAGCCGATATTAGAGCAAGCATTGCCGAAATCCGCTATTTCACAAGGTCTTTAAGTTAAATTTGAACTTCATTTTTAACTTAAATTGAACTTCAAACAGGTTAATTGAACTTGAATAGCAACGTTTTTTCCTCTATAGTGGTTATTTATATAAGGTGTCTCATCTGCTGAACACCCAGTTTTCCTCGTCAATATTGAACACTCACTAACGAGTAATGACGTTAGGAACTCTAATATCTGTGTCTGACTAACCCCAATTATGGTTAGTTAACCAATTAAATTCAACAAGGAGCTTTTAATGCTACTATCGTTAATTTTAATCTTAATCTTGATTTCGGCCTTTTTTTCTGGCTACCGGCGCGGACTAGTTGCCGAAATCATTTATCTAGTGGGTTATTTAATTGTGTTTGCGGCAGCCAAAAACTTCACCGCGCCCTTTGCCGAATTTCTCTCCCGTACTTTTGGGAACGGGAACCACGACCCCTTGACTAATTTAACCACGATGAACGCAGTTTCCTTCATCTTTTTGATGCTTGTGGGCTGGATTGCGATTCGCTTAATCGTCCGGTTTTCACAAATGATTACCTGGTTACCCATCATTCATCAAGTCAACGGCTTGGCAGGCGCCGTCGCTGGATTCGTAATCAGTTATCTGATTACCTTCATTGTTTTAAGCATTAGTCAGTTCGTGCCCAATGATTTTTATCAAGAACAACTGTCCCAATCAATTGTCGCGCAATCGATTTTGGCAAAGACGCCGGCGATTTCTTCCAAGGTAATTAACAATTACATTCTGGATACGCCACAGACGCGTGACGTACTTTAAATTAAGGAGTTACGAATATGGACCTCACGATTATTAAAAAATACATCGCCACTTACCTATCCTCACCGACCACCCGTTTGACTACGGTCAACACCCCGCGAGTAGGAATCAAAGTGGTTAAGGGCGATGAGGAAACTTTCTTCTACCCTAATCCGGAGGATAAAAACGCCTTCTTCGAAGAGTTCGATGAGCACCGTTACCTTCACCAATATGATGCAGCGAAGAAAGCATTTACTACGCAAGAACTATAAAATTTAATCCATTCGATACGAGAGTGGGACGAAAGTTGGGTAGTTTGCGAGCATTAACTGAAAATTGACCATGATGCCTGAATTGGGCATGATGGTCAATTTTTGGTTAAGCGGAACAAACTGACTTTTGGCACACGTTTTGGCTCTATTGAAGTCAAAACTTTTTTTAAGTACCTTTTCATTCTCAAAAAGCATTTTTTCCAGCCTCATATTTTCGTTCTTTCATAAAGTTAAACTTAAAACACTTAGCGACCTTAGTAGCCGAAAATCCGTGGCTTAGCTTAAACAACGCCGAGGCCTTAATTAACAAAAGGCCGTCAACCACGTAAACCGCCTGCCTTTTCGCCGTTCGCTACCCTCCTGGCGTTTTAAATACCGCACTTTCTCTGCTAGAATAACAAGAAGAACAGTTATCTAGGAGGCCCTTTATGGCGAGCATCACCAAAACGTATCGTTTTATTTTTAAACATTTACTTAGCTATCTCAGCCTATTCATTACCAGTATCGTGGTGATTTACGCGGGCATTATCCCGCTTTTCACCTTGATTGGCAGCATCATGTTGCGTTTGGCGGGGGTGCGCTACCTTTCCAACACCAATTTCGTTGAGGTGGTCACCAACCATCCGTTTTTGGACATCGGTTGCCTACTCCTGATTCTCGCCGTGATCGTCGCCATTTACTGGCAGGTGACCTTCTTATTTCTAGGCATTATGCAGATTAACCAAGGTAAAAAATTAGCCTTAAATTCGCTAATCACCCTTTCTTTCCAACGGGTGCGGCACACCTTTGGCCGCGCGGTCGGTTACTTATTGATTTACTGTTTAATTATTCTGCCGTTTGGGGGGCTCGGCATCTCGACTCCGCTATTGAACAAAGTGCGGGTGCCCGACTTCATTATTAACTATTTTCTATACGAAAATCGGCCCCTGCTTTTAGTGCTGATTTTGCTTTACTTAGTTACCTTTTACTTAGGAATTCGGTTCTTCTTGGCCCTTCCGCTGATTATCCTGGGACGCAGTACGGGACACCAAGCCGTCCAAAAAAGCTGGCGGTTAACCAAACTGAACTTCAAAACCATTGTTAAACAACTGGGATTGTTAATCGTGGTCAACGTCGGTCTGTCAATTTTGGGACAGGCGCTTATTTTAGCGCTTCAGGCTCTGGCTGACCATCATCTTCCGGCTTCCTGGGACTATTGGGCAGCCTCCATCAACCTGCTCTTGATTGAGCTGGTACTCCTGTTAATGAGCATCGCCTTAGGAACTGGTTCACTGATGATCATGGCTGACCAGCTCAAAAATCAAGCTAGCTTCGTTATCAGTAGTCGGAAGCTCAGTAATCAGCTCCAACGACTTAGTTATCAATCAGGCAAACATTGGTGGTTTAAGGCCTTGGCGGGGGTTTTATTCTTGGGGATCCTCGGCTTTAACGCCCTTTATCTGAACGGCTTTTTCACTTCCACGCCGTTAACCATTTCTCACCGCGGAGTTAACGCGAAAAATGGGGTGCAAAACACCATTCCAGCACTGATTAACACCAGTCGACTGCATCCCGATTTCATTGAAATGGACCTACATGAAACTAAGGACCACCAGTTTGTGGTAATGCACGACGAGAATTTGAAACAATTGACCGGCGTCAATAAACGGCCGCACGACTTGACGCTTCGGCAAATCACCCGCTTGACCGCACGGGAAAATGGGACTTCTGCGAAGGTTGCCAGCTTTGACGACTACTTAGCAACCGCCGAACGTTTGCACCAGCGCTTACTAGTGGAACTTAAGACTACGAAACGAGATTCTTCCAATTCCATTACCGCCTTTAATAAGCGCTACGGTAAACGCCTCGTGGCCAACCACGACGAGGTCCACAGCCTAGATTACGATGCCGTCGAAAAGTTAAAAACCTTGAACCCTAAGCTTCAAGTTGGCTACATTCTGCCATTTAACTTTATCGGCGTGCCGCAATCTAAAGCCGATTTTTATACGATGGAGCATTCCACCTTGAATAACTCCTTCTTAATTACCGCCCAGCTTACTGGTCGCAAAGTTTACGCTTGGACGGTTAACGACCGCGACGTCATGGCCAAACTGACCTTCATGGGCGTTAACGGGATTATTACTGATAATTTAGAAACCCTTCAGCGCACGATTCAACAACTTAATCACCACCCGAACTACGTTAGTCGACTGCTGAACTTCACGGTTGAATTAGGTTAAATAAAAAAGGTTGAGGAAAAATTCCTCAACCTTTTTTGTTCTAGTCGTTAGATTCAAAATGGAAGTATACTTCCATCTTTAATCATTGAAAGCAAACTAAAGGGGCCTTCCTGCTCTTGGTTTAATTGGCTATGCTGCACAGCCGAAACGTGCTCCACAACCCAACTTCTTCCGGTTAATAAAATCCCGCCGTCAATCGCCTAAATCGCATTGTACCTCAATTCCGTTACGCTTCTCTGCTGCGTAGTCGAAATGAGCTCCAGCCCCTAGCTTCTTCCGGTTAACCAAAATAGGGAACCAATCGCCTAAATCGCGATTAGTTCCCTATTTCCGTTAATCCTCAAAAGCTGCCCAGGGGCTTCCGCTCTCTACAGATTTCCCACATACTTCCGGTGTTTTTCTTCGTCGAATTCACCTTCGGACTTGCCCATTATGATGGCTGCCAATGAGTTTCCTACCACGTTTACTGCCGTCCGGCCCATATCAATGATCCGGTCCACACCAGCGATGAAGGTTAACCCACTCATCGGTACGCCAATCGTTGCTACGGTTGCTAGAAGCACTACGAAGGACGCCCCGGGTACCCCGGCCATTCCCTTCGAAGTAATCATCAAGACTACCAGCAACGTAATCTGGTGACCGAGCGTCAAATGAATTCCGTACGCCTGTGCTAAGAACAGCGCACCGATCGCCTGGTAAATTGCCGAGCCGTCGAGGTTAAATGTGTACCCTGTGGGGATTACAAAAGAAACGATTCCTTGGCTCACCCCGTATTTTTGCATTTTATCAATCATTTTTGGTAAGGCTGCTTCCGAACTAGCCGTCGAAAACGCCAAAATCAACTCGTTTTTAATAACTTTCAGGAGTTCAAAGAAGTTGATGTTGTGGAACTTCGCAACTAAGCCAAGTACCACAAGTACAAAGAAAAGCATTGCCACGTAAGTAATTAAAACGAACAGTCCCAACGGCTTTAGGGCATCAATTCCCATTTGGGCAATCGTCACGCCAATCAACGCGCAGACCCCAATTGGTGAAAAGTGCATGATCCAGTTGGTAACTTTAAACATAACTTCTTGCACAGCGGTAAGTGCATCAATCAAAATCTGCCCCTGCTTGCCAATGGCCGTTAGTCCCAAACCAAAGAGCACGGAGAAGAAGATGACCGGCATCATGTTTCCTTCAGCCAGCGATGAAAAAATATTCGTCGGGATAATGTTCATCAACGTGGCCCAAATTCCGCTGTTGGATTTGGCTGCTTTAGCCGTCTCCACGTAAGAACTGATATCCGTACTTTGCAGGCTGTGAATGTCGATATACGTTCCCGGATGAAAAACGTTAGCAAAAATCATTCCGACAATTAACGCAATCGTGGTCAAAACTTCGAAGTATATCAAAGTCTTCAACCCGACGCGGCCAAGTTCACTAACGTCACCCATTCCGGCGATTCCAACGGTCAGACAAGATACCACGATCGGCAAAACAATCATTTGAATCATGTGGATGAACATGGTTCCTAGATTTTGCATGACCGTGATAGCAACTTGATTATGGTAAAAACTAGCGCCTAAAACGACTCCCAAGATTAGACCAATGAGGATTTGCCAACCGAGGGTTAATCTCCAGTTCCGAACTTTCTTCATGCTACCACCCCTAAATTCTTTACTATCTACATATATTAGCATATTTAATGGGTTAATATTAGCCTTGAATTTTCCCAAATAGGAAATATATTAAATGAATTCGTTTTCACCAAAAATTTTAGGGTGACATCTCTGCGAAATTGGGTTAGAATTATTTTTTCAGAAAAAGAAAATGGAGACGGGAATTATGACAACATCTTATTTGCGTAGAGCAACTAAGGCTGATTTACCAGCCATTTTAACAATTATTAATGAAGCTAAGGCTTATTTGAAGGAACAGGGAATCAACCAGTGGCAGGCTGGCTACCCTACTAACCAAGACATTGAGAAAGATATTGAGCAACAAATTAGTTATGTATTAATGGTCGATGGACAGATTGCTGGTACGGCCGCATTGTGGCCAGATAACGATGTTAACTACGACGATATCCAGGAAGGTAGTTGGCGGGGCAACCCTGATGACAAATATATGTCAATTCACCGGATTGCGATTTCATCGAAGTTCCGCGGTCAACGTCTATCTGAGAAGATGATGCAAGGTCTCTTCACCATTAGTTCTTTACTTGGTTACGACGAAGTTCGCGTCGATACCCACCCGCTTAACAAGGGGATGCAAAAAGTTATTACCAACAATGGATTTGAGTATCGTGGGATTATTGACTTCATTGACGAAAACGAAGTTGATAATAAACGCTTTGCCTACCAATTGTATTTAAAATAGAATAATATTAAAAAAGCGTCGATTTGCCTAACGTAGGCCGATCGACGTTTTTTGTATTGCATTTCCAAACACTTTTCTTCCTATTATATAAAGCCCTCTTTTTGACTCCCCCAAAAAAACAACCATGACGAAGATTTTCAGCAAGAAGTAAATGTCCGTATCTGTAGTGATAGGCTCTTTTAATGACTTTTATTCTTAATGGACAGGCTCAAACTGGATAGTCAGTCTTTGCTTGGTTGCCTTTGCAATGTCTGAAAGCATCTTGGTTGAAGCATTCATATTACCGTTCTCAATTCTTGCAACAGTAGACTGTGGTTTTCCAATCACCTGGGCAAATTCTCGTTGTGTTAACCCCATATCTTCCCTTAAAGAACGCACCTTTATCGCTACTCCCAAATTAATGTCTTCTTGTTCAACTTGCTTAGCAAAATCAGCGTCTTGTGCACTTCTTTTTTCGATATATTCATCAATTTTACTCATCTATAATTCCTCCTTTTTAAAATAAAGTGTCCTTCTATCTCTGGCAATTTTTTTCTCACTAGCTGGTGTCTTTTGTGACTTTTTGGTAAACCCATTTGTAATGATGTATTTATTATCTTTGGATTGAAAGTAAATTGCCCGTTGGATATTAGAAGCCCGTTTGGAGCGGATCTCATATAAATTTTTCCAATTTTTTGGTCCATTTTTGCCTCTCTGCTACGTGTAGTCCATACGTTTCAATCATAGTAGTCAAACTCTATCCTTTTCATGTTTTTATGATAGCGTACATGCTATCACAAACCAAAAAAGCACCTCCAAGTTTTAAGTTTCCTTGATTACTTTGGCCTAGAATAACAAGTGTAGATGAACAGTAAAAGAGCTGTTTGTCGACAATTTTTCATCTTGAATTTACACTTTCAGTGCAACAAAAAAATACCTGCCGCTAGCGATAGGTATCACCTACCACTAACCACAGGTATTTTTTAAATCTTAGAGATGTCTCTTAATCGTTGATTAAAGAGCTTTTCTTAACTTAGTTTCTAGCTTTAAAGTCGACGATTATTCTTCATCGTGACGTTTACGCTTCTTACCAAGACCGAAGAGTCCAAGTAATCCACCAACTAATCCAACTGTACCAGCTGCACGAGCACTAGCGTTATCTTCCTCACCAGTTTGTGGTAAGCGTTCTGCACTATTTGTTCCGCCATTAGAACTATTTGCGCCGTTGCCACCATTATCTTGTGCAAGGTCGACACTGCCGTCACCTTGGCCGTTGCCTGGTTGATATCCGGTATCTACTAGGCCAGCTCCGCCGTTGCCGGTATTGCCATTGCCGCCGTTAGTACCGTTACCTGTGCCGTTGCCAGCACCACCATTCCATGTTCCATCACCTGAGCCATTCGAACCATTGCCTTGGTCAGTTCCGTTATTATTTCCAGAACCGTTATTCGAGTTGTCGCCAGCGCCATTGTTCGAGCCGCCGTTGTTCGAATCAGAACCTGAGCCATTGTTCGAGCCGCCGTTATACGAGTCAGAGCCGGAACCGTTGTTAGAGCCACCGTTGTTCGAGTCGGAATCGGATCCGTTATTCGAGCCATCGTTGTTCGAGTCGGAATCAGATCCGTTATTCGAGCCATCGTTGTTCGAGTCAGAGCCTGAGCCGTTGTTTGAACCTCCGTTGTTCGAGTCGGAACCAGAATCGCTATCATGCTTGTCCGATGCTGAGCGTGATTCGCTATCGTTCTTATCAGATGCGGAACGCGATTCACTATCTTGTTTATCTGAAGCGGAACGGGATTCACTATCATCCTTATCAGATGCCGAGCGTGATTCACTATCTTGTTTATCAGAGATTGAAGTTGAACGAGAATCGCTATCTTCTTTATCTGATTGTGAAATTGAACGAGAGTCGCTATCACGTGAGTCTTGGTTATCTGATGTTGATGCTGAACGTGAATCACTATCTTCTTTATCCGATTGTGAAATCGAACGGGATTCACTATCGCGTGAGTTATGGTTGTCAGAAATAGAAGCCGAGATTGATTCACTCTCGTGCTTATCGGAGGTTGAGCGTGATTCGCTGTCTTCCTTATCAGATTCTGAAACTGAACGACTATCTTGCTTATCGGATGTCGAACGAGATTCACTGTCTTCCTTATCCGATTGTGAAATCGAACGGGATTCGCTATCGCGAGAATCTTGGTTGTCAGACGTTGAAGCCGAACGTGAGTCACTGTCGTTCTTATCGGATGTTGAGCGTGATTCACTATCTTGCTTATCGGAAGCGGAACGAGATTCACTGTCTTCCTTATCCGATTGTGAAATCGAACGAGATTCACTATCACGTGAGTTTTGGTTGTCTGATATTGAAGCCGAACGCGAGTCACTGTCAATCTTATCAGATGCTGAGCGAGATTCGCTGTCTAACTTATCAGATGCGGAACGCGATTCGCTATCTTCCTTGTCGGATTCAGAAACTGAACGACTATCTTGCTTATCAGATGTTGAACGCGATTCGCTGTCTTCCTTATCCGATTGTGAAATCGAGCGGGATTCGCTATCACGAGAATCTTGGTTATCGGATGTTGAAGCCGAACGTGAATCACTATCATCCTTATCCGATTGCGAAATCGAACGAGATTCACTATCCCGGGAGTTTTGGTTGTCTGATTCAGAAGCCGAAATTGATTCACTTTCGTGCTTATCTGAGTCTGAACGGCTTTCGCTATCTTCCTTGTCGGATTGTGAAATCGAACGGGATTCGCTGTCCCGTGAATTTTGGTTATCCGATTCAGATGCTGAAATCGATTCACTTTCATGCTTATCTGAGTCTGAACGAGATTCACTGTCTTCTTTATCTGATTCAGAAACCGAACGACTGTCATCTTTATCCGATTGTGAAATCGAACGAGATTCGCTATCACGAGAATTTTGGTTATCGGAAGTTGAAGCCGAACGTGAATCACTGTCATCCTTATCCGATTGCGAGATTGAACGAGATTCACTGTCGCGTGAGTTTTGGTTGTCTGATTCAGAAGCCGAAATTGATTCACTTTCATGTTTTTCTGAGTCTGAACGAGATTCACTATCTTCCTTGTCTGATTCAGAAACCGAACGACTGTCGTCTTTATCCGATTGTGAAATCGAACGAGATTCACTGTCGCGTGAGTTTTGATTGTCAGATTCGGAAGCTGAAATTGATTCGCTGTCTTGTTTATCTGAGGTTGAACGGCTTTCGCTGTCTTCCTTATCAGATTGCGAGATTGAGCGGGATTCACTATCACGTGAGTTTTGGTTATCCGATTCAGATGCCGAAATCGATTCACTTTCATGCTTATCGGAAGTTGACTTCGATTCACTATCTTGTTTGTCGGATGCGGAACGGCTTTCGCTATCTTCTTTATCAGATTGTGAAATCGAGCGGGATTCGCTATCACGAGAATCTTGATTATCTGACGTTGAAGCTGAACGTGATTCACTATCCTGCTTGTCTGAGGTCGAACGGCTTTCGTTATCTTCCTTATCAGATGCCGAAATTGATTCACTATCATGCTTATCAGATGTTGACTTCGATTCACTGTCGTCCTTATCCGATTGTGAAATCGAGCGGGATTCGCTATCCCGGGAATCTTGGTTATCGGATGTTGATGCCGAACGTGATTCACTTTCTTGTTTGTCAGATGTTGACTTCGATTCGCTATCATCCTTATCCGATTGTGAAATCGAGCGGGATTCGCTATCGCGTGAATATTGATTATAAGA